>Ga0247834_1007720_pt1 | contig 11292 bp, 4 predicted proteins | sample LaCruzMarch2015__8_FD_187118 | JGI IMG/M metagenome (GOLD analysis project Ga0247834, IMG submission 187118) | Freshwater microbial communities from meromictic Lake La Cruz, Castile-La Mancha, Spain - LaCruzMarch2015_12m | ecosystem: Environmental > Aquatic > Freshwater > Lake | place: Spain... | reverse complement strand
CAGACAGTGGTTTTCGACAAATCGTTCAATGATCACAAGTCTCGCTTGACAATTGGCGCCCGCAACCATGGCGACAGTCTCTTCAATGGCGCTCTCGACGATTTCGGCCTCTACGACCGCGCCCTATCCGAGCAGGAAGTCATGACGCTCTTCAAAGGACCGAACGCCGCACAAGCCGCGCTTCTCGCCCGCACCGACCGTCCAAAAATCGAGGCCGGTTCAAGCCAGTCCCTGCCGTTACCACAAAATACCACCGAGCTCAATGCAACGTTCTCAGCATCTGGATATAAGGTGCGCTGGTCAAAGGTGAGCGGCCCGGGCGAGGTCTCATTCTCCACACCTGACGCCCTTTCCACCAAGGTCTCGTTTGATCACAAAAGCACGGTGCCGTCAGGACTTTATGGTGCCTATGTGTTGCGCGTCACGGCAAAAGATGACGGAGGAATGGAAGTTTCGGACGACGTCACCGTCACCTTGTTCGAGGACAACAAACCTGCCGTACGTAAGCTGTCGGCGGTGCCGCCGCCTGGAGTCCACCCGCGCATTTTGTTTTCCCCAGAGGACATCCCCGACCTCCGCGAACGGGTCAAGCGCATTCCCCATGCAAAGATTGCCATGGATCGCATTCGCGCCGCAGCAGGCAAACTTCAGGATCCGTCAACCCCCGAGGGGGCAATTCACAAGCGGTTGCTGCAGGATGACCCGGGTCTCAATATCAATCACCTGCTGCAAAAGGAGGCGGTCAACGATTCCTTCTACCATGCCTATTGTTATGCGGGCCTGGTTGCGCTGATTGATGGCGACCGCAAAACAAGTGCCGAATTAGGGCAAGCCATCTCCAACGCGGCGCGGCGTCACCTCGTTTTTTCCAAAGCCGACGACCTCGCTGACCAATGGCTGGGGCTGGCATACGATTTCCTTGCGATGGAGATGACCGAGGCCCAACGGGATCCGGTTCGCAAATTCCTGGCACGCAACACCGTCTGGCATAACACCGGCGGCACCGTTGAACCGCCACAACAAAACTCTACAAACCTGCGCGGATTTTATGATTACATCATCATGGCCTCCCTAGCGATCGAAGGAGAAGAAGGATATGACCCAGAGGTATTCAACGCCAATATCGAGCGACTACGCCGATTCTTCACGATGTATGGCGTACACGCCTCAGGCTCTGGACACGAGGCTCCGGTGTATTTCAATTTCGGCATGTCGTGGGCAGGACCATCACTCATCGCCACCGCGCGACGCGACGAAAACTTCTTTCGCACGGCACGGGTGTACGATGTGGCGATGTTCGTTTTCCGTCAGATGTCCCCTTGGGGCGACGCGCTCTACACTCACGACGACGGCGGGCCACGGGACGAGATGCCCTTGCATTTCTTCACATTCATGGTGCCCTGGATGTACCCTAATTCGAAACCCTTGCACGCTTCAGCGCGTATCCTCACAGAAAACGCCATCGCAAACCCACGCGAACACCGCATCTTCACTATCTGGGCGGCCCTGTTCGGTACTGACCTTGGTACTAAAATCACGCTCGCTGAAGCCGCTCGGCAGGAAAAGCTGCCTTTAACCCTGTTCTGTCCAGACAGCGGTTTTATGCTGGCTCGCTCGGCCTGGACCGACAATGCCATCCGACTCGACTTCCGTTGCAAATCCGACACCTACGAAATCGGCCATGTCCATACCGACCGCAATTCCTTTGAATTGCAAGGTGCTGGCCGCGACTGGATCGTGGACGCTGGGAAGGCACGCTGGTTCAACGACGACCACAGCACAATCTTGGTTGACGGCGTCGGCGGTCCTCTTTCGATCAATAAACCGCTCGGGAACCACAATATGCCAGGGAAATTTATTGATTTCGTAGAAACGCCCGAGGCAAGTATCGGCTGTGGCGATGCCAAGGTGTTCTATAGTTATGAGAACGGCCCATGTGGCGATAATACACCCATCACCGACCACGGGCTGACTTGGGCCGACTTCGTTTACAAAACACCCCGAGATACCGCAATGAAAAACGAGCCTTGGCGCCGCGATCAGTTTTATGAGAAGCTATACCCCTACAATCCGATGCAACGCGCCTTCCGCACGTCTGCACTGGTTCGTGGCACTCATCCTTATGTCCTGATCATTGATAATTACGTCAAAGACGACAAGGTTCATGAGTGGGATTGGCTGGCTAACGTTCCTGTCAAAGAACTCGTGAAGGAAAAAAGCTCGGCCAAGGATTTGTTGTTACGTTGGAAAAAGGATGAGTCTGGCGGCCCTCGCCTACTCGTGCGCGCCCTCAACGCAGACGGCCAAATTGGCAATGTCGAACTGGAGGACCGCAGTTACAAGACTCATGGCACGCACTCGGTCATCTCGATCAAGGCGAAATCGGTGGCACCAGAGTACCGCACACTTCTCTTCCCGCACATCAAAGGCGACGAATTACCGATCACCACTTGGAACGCCGACAAGACCCTGCTGACCGTCGAATGGAAGGATCAAAAGGATGAATTCGATCTGAAACCTGGACCCGATGGCCGGACGCTGGTGACCCTTCGTCGAGGCGGAACCATCACAACCGAACTGAAATAATCAATAGCACTATGAATAGGACATTAAATCTACATAAATCTTGGTTAACACCCATTACAGCACTGGGTTTGCTAACTTGGACTACGGCAAGTCTGGTTGCTGATACTGTCATCAGTCTCGATGCCAACGACACTGGCCGCATCTTCGAAGGTGTGAATGTGGTCAGTGCGGTGACATCCTCGCATACATCGTCAGACATTTACGGTCAGAAACAAACGCTAGCTGCAAGCGACTCGGCTGTTTCATTCCAACATGCCGACATCGGAGTTGCGCAGACTCCACAGAAATCTTTTCCAGATGCTCCCAATAAAAGAGCTTTGTGGTTTGAAAAAAGTGGTCTTGGGCTTTTTATTCACTATGGCCTCCCGTCTGTTGCGGAAGGGATGTATGATCTATCTTGGAGCATGGTAAAGGGCACAGGTTACGACAAACGCTTTGAAGGCAAAAACAAACTCACGCCAAATGTATACTACGCGCTCGCCAAACAATTTAACCCGACTCAATACAATCCCGACAAATGGCTTAAAGCAGCTAAAGAAGCTGGCTTTAAATATGCAGTTTTTACCACACGACATCATGATGGATTTGCGCTATGGCCAAGCAACTTCGGCGACCTGAGCACGAAAAACTATATGGGAGGACGCGATCTGGTCGGAGAGTATGTCGCCGCCTGCCGTAAAAACGGAATCAAGGTCGGATTTTATTATTCTCCACCCGACTGGTATCGCGAACGTCTTTATCGCTCATGGGGAAGAGGAACGCCCCCCCTTGGCATGGACCACCAACCTGTAGATACATTGCCTCCAAAGCCGACGGATTTCGATCAAACGACAGCCGAATACCTTAACGGCCAAATCCGTGAACTGCTGATGCAATATGGGAAAGTGGATTATCTCTGGTTTGATGGATCCGCCAAAGGAATCTTGTCGCAAGAGGAAATTAGACAGCTCCAACCTGACATTATTATGAACGATCGTCAACATGGGAATGGTGATGTTATAACGTCTAAATATGAATGTCAGCTCCCCAAGGAACGCCCCAATCATCTTTGGGAACATCCATTTTGCATGACGGGTAATGGTGCGTTTTGGGGCTACACAAAGCCGTTGGAGTGCCTTCCCTCCAACGTCATTCCTGCCAAGCTTGTTCGCGCTCAGGCATGGGGAGGCAACGTTTTGGCAAACTTTGGGCCACAAGCCAACGGCGAAATGCCCCCTGAATACTACCAATGCATGCGTGAAGTAAAAACTTGGATGAGCTGGGCAGAGACTGCCATTCATGAGGTAACTGCCGCACCCAAACCCGATCCCTGCACACAACCAGTTACGGTTAACGGCAATACGTGGTATGTTCACCTTCTCCCTCAAACCATTGATGGACCCGCTTCGAGCAATGAGGTCACGATTGCTGAAAAAAGAAAGTCCAAGCACATAACGTGGCTTAAAACTGGCGAACCACTCAACAGCGTTCCCGACAAAGACAGGTTGCGCATTCAAGTTCCTGAACAACTCAGAACCGACTGGGTCGATATTATTAAAATAGAATGGGCTGACGAATAAAAAGGAATCTGTCTTGAATAGGATGCTACATCAAAATCAATTTTAAAAACAGTTAGTGGTTGAAATACCAGCATTTCAAGATTACTTAAAATCCATCAGATCCCCGAAAACACCAAAGCCTAACTCGCTAAGCAAAAAATCTCATGAAATCCATAAAATCGTTATTATCTTCTACAATCATTCTTGCCGGAGTGGTTGCAATTTCAAACACCGCCTTCGCCAACGAGGAGTCGAGGCAGTTCTACAAGCATTCGACCTGGCAACCGAGGGTGACCTTGCCTGCAGCAGATGCGCTACGCGGTGATTTTGCCCCGCCTTCCCCTGTAGTCAAAGTGGACTACACGGGAGTGGGATTCGCCGAGGAGCGGCTGTCAAAAGTTCCAGCTCCAGGTGTTCATCCGCGAGTTTGTTTCAGTCCAGAGGACATCGTGCTCATCCGAAAGAAGGTCGAGCTTGGCGATAAGGCGCCGATTGCCTTCCGTAAACTTTGGGAAGTAGAGAAAAAATCGAAAAGTGCGTTCTACGCGCTGGTCGTCCAAGACGCGGTACTCGGCAAGGAGCTGGCCTCGAAACTCGCGATGAAAGCCGCCGTGGTCGAGTCCATGGTGGACAACATAGAAAAACGTCCTGGCCTTGAGAAGGACAACCACTGGGCGCTCAGGGGCACATTGGACGATGAGAAAAGCCCAGACGCAGAGGCGACAAACCTCATGCAGTTCTTCGACTACGACTATCTTTATCAATGGCTGAACGACTCTCAACGAGCCCAGATACGGCGAATCATCGCCAAGATGACCGCTGGCAAATCCTCCAACTTCATGGAGGTTCCAGACCACTTCATGATCAACAACCATCTCAGTTTCGGCATGGGCTATTTTTTACTCCCGATGCTGCTAATCGAAGGTGAAGAAGGCTATGACCCGAAAACCTTCGCCCTAGCCGCCCACAAAGTCCGCGCCCTGCTCACACACTATTTCGCTCCTTCTGGTATGTGCTACGAGACAATCAAAGGTTGGCTGAATACTCCGGTCATTCTGGCAGTTGCCCGTCGCGACCGAGAACTCCTCAAGCACGGGCATCTCATGGCGAAGATGCGCTACCAACTCAACGCCGCCCGTTGGCAAGACGGTGGATGGCGCATCCGCGAGGAAATGCGCAACTCCGCTTTCCATGTCAACTTCCTCATGCACTACTTCTATCCCCAAGATCCAATGATCGACTTCCTCTACAAGGCCTCACTCACCACGCACCACCTCGACGACGACTCGCCAGCAAAGAACATCGACACAGTCGGATGCAGCCGGGATGTCCTGCTCTTCCTCGCAGACACTGGCATGGTTGACACCACTGGAAAGCCGTTCTCCTGCGAAGACCAGAAACGCCTCGACGCCCTAAACGCTCCGCTGACTTGGAACTGTCCTCAGCGCGGCTACATGGAGGCTCGCAACTCCTGGCGCAAAGACGATCTCCACGTCAGTGTATTCGGCAAGCAGGATTTCATCTACAACGGCCACGAAGGCCCAGAGCAGGGACGTTTCCTTCTCTGGAAGGATGGCGTTAGCTGGGCCGCCGACCAATCCATGCTATTCAACAAAATCAATGCCGACCAGAACATGATGAGCGTTGATGGAAAAGGGGCATTGTGGCCCCCAATCTGCGGCAAATGGCTTGGCGTAGTGGACACGCCGCAATCCGCTACCGCCGCGCTCGATTACAAAGACGGATTTTCTTATGTCAAGGTTGCCCAAGTACATCCATTCACAGCGCCTGAGGTCGCCACTGCTCGTTTCAAAGGATGGGACGAAAGCAATTTCAAATATAGCCGCGACTTACAGCTTCCGTTCCACGAAGTGGTATCGAAGTTTCACGATGGCTACGCTCACACAGACTACGGTACGTGGAACGGCGAGACCCGAGTGACCGAAAATTACCGCGACTGGAATCCCATGCGGAACGCCTTCCGCACCCTCCACCTAGCGCGCGGCAATTATCCCTACTTACTTTTCTTCGATGACCTGCGCAAAGATGACCAACCCCATCTCTATGAATGGAACATGACGCTTCCCGGAAATATAGAATTGCTGAGTAGTCAAATAGTGAAGCCTGCGGTCTGCGACATGCTTTTCGGAAAAATCGACACCGCGCGCAAGGCTGGCGTCCTTTACAGCGGCATCCCCGAATTGAGCTACCAACCTAAGAAGGGAGATCCCGTGCTTCTCGTCCGCGTCCTCCAGCGCAAGTCGGGTGACGATGTGCCAAGACCACGTTTCGAACGGACTTTGGCATTAAACAAAATTTCCGTACCTGCCATCTCCATCGAGCCAGAATTCCGCATTCTACTCTATCCACACAAACAGGGCGACCCACTACCTACGACCGAATGGAACGCCGATCAATCCACGATGACCATCGAATTCCCCGGTCAAAAGGATTCCTACAGTCTTGCCAAAACCGACGGCGGACGCACCGCCTTCACGCAGGAACGCGGTGGCAAGCTCGTCACCTCCAGCGGTGCTAGACCTCAACAACCTGTCCTCGAAGTCCGCGGACGCACCTTCGACGCCTACGCCGACAGATACACCCGCTACGCTGGCAGGGTTCCCGAATTCCTCGTGGAGAAGCCGATCGAAGCGGTTTTCCCGACGCCACCGCTCGGCTCCGAGATCCGCTACACCCTCGATGGCACCGAACCGACCCTGCAGTCCCTTTGTTATAACGCCCCAATCAGGATTTCCGGCGCCGCAAAACTGCGTGCTAGAACTTTCGTTAACGGCTGGCAGTTTGGCCCAAATGCGAGCGAAACCGTGAAAGCGGACTTCCGCCCAGCCCCTCTCAAACCGTGCGAAACGGTTGACGCCAAAGCTTCTAAGCCGGGATTGCTCCTGAAGGTTCACGAGATTTTGACCGTGCCATTCAACGACAAAGGATTTTTCGACGCCAGTAAAATCATGATGCCCGACCTGCGCAAAGAGAAACCCGCCAGCATTCACTTGGTTGAGAACTTTCTCTTTCCGCACCTGAACCCGACCACGCCGCAACGTGAGCAACGCAAGGGCTTCTTCAGTTTCAGAGGCCACTTCAACGCCCCAGCCGAAGGCATCTACGAGTTCGCAGTCAACTCCTGCGGACCCGTCACACTCGACATTGGTAAACAAGTTGTGGTCGAAAAAATCGGACAGTATCACCAGAACCAGAAAGTCCGCCACGGCGAGGTTGCTTTGGCCAAAGGCTGGCACTCCATCGCCCTCACCGTCTGCGATCCGATCTTCTGGAAGCTCAACACCGATGATCCGATGCCCCTCAAGGTGTCCTATCGACTGGACGGTGGCACAGAGCAAGCGATCAAAAGCGAACAGCTCTCCTGCGATCCAAGCGGAGAGACTTTGACACCGTCGCCGGCCATCTCTGCACACGAACCGGTCTCCATCCTAGTTGAGTCGGGGCTTGAAATGGCCGTCTATGACCGCAAAGAGATGGAACGCAACTCGGATTATCTCGATATCGACGTACTTTCCCCGTTCAGCAATGAGAAGGTGATGGAGATCACGCAGAACAACAACGGGAACGTCGTGGAAGTTTACAACGGATATTTTCTCGCTCCCACCGATGGCATCTACACATTCAACTCCCCGTCGCGTACCTATTCTTCGTATGATAGAAATCAAGTCCGCATAGGGAACGAGGTGGTCGTCCAGCGCGGAGTCCCTGGACGTAACCCGCTCCGCAAGGTTCTTCTCAAGGCTGGATATCATCCGATTTCCCTCAGGCTCGGAGCGAGCCGATCGGAGTTCTCGGTCGTTTATCCCGGTGCAACTAACGAGGTGCGTCTGACCGCCGCCGGATTATTCCGTCCGGCTCGGGTCGCCATCGCGCCTGTTGGCCGCCAAGATTTGCAGAGTCTATACGAGCTGTTCAAGCCCACGGAAATCGCGATGACACCGCCAGCCTCCGCCCCCGATGCCGAGATCCGCTACACGCTCGACGGACAGCCCCCCACCGTGGCCTCAACTAAATATGAGAAACCCATCCATGTCGAAAAGGCAACGACCCTCACCGCCACCTTATTCAAAGACGGCAAGCCCTTATCCCTACCCAATAGTGTCCACTGCGAGATAGTTTCTCTGCCGCAGGCTGGTCTAATGGGATTCTGGGACTTCAAAAAGCTGGACGGCGAAATGGCTCCGCCAGTCTCCGGAAAGCTCACGGCACTTATGGAAGGTGCTTCTGCGGTGGACGATTCGTCCAGCTCAGCCCTTCAACTAAGCGGGGCAAAAATGGGAATGCGGCTCTACAACCTCGGAATGAACGCCAACGAGCTTACGGTCTCAATGTGGCTGAAGATGGAGTCGCCGGGCACAAATCTCCTGACTGACGGCAAATACCGCACAGTCATCTCGGTCGGATATGCCGGGAAAAGCTTCAAGGTCGATGGCAAGGGTGGTGGAGACTGTAGAGGCGGCGAAATCAAACTTGGCGTCTGGCAGCACTGCGTCTTCACATGGGACGGGAAGACAACCACAATCTTCGCCGACGGGAAACAGGTCGCCCAGAAGAAGCTCAACGGCCAAGTCCAGTTGAGCACGGACACCCTTGACATGTTCCTGGAATACAAAGGCCTCGCCCGCTTCCTGCGCCTCTACAACAAGGCCCTGTCGCCCGACGAAGTCCGGCAGATATTCGAGGCCGAGAGGGTACACGGTTTATGAAAATCCCCACGCCTATTGATCAACCCCCACACGCGCCGGCTGTCACGACGCTGCCAGAGAAGTCTGCCGGCACGGGGACTTCCCTGAAAACGGCCTGTCTTTTGGTGACTTTGGCGGTCTTAACTGGACTGGTGCCAGCGGGACTGGCCCAGGAAGTTCCCGACACCCGGGGACCGATCCGGAATCCTGGAATGACGGTTAAGGTCGATGCGGAGGGAATGCAATCTCCCGGCTATCAATATGTTCAGCCAGAACCCAAGGAAAAATGGAATGGGCGTTGGATCGTCTCCAAGGCTCCGAGCGTTCCCGGAACGGTCGGGAATTGTCTGCGCAAGGAGTTCGTTCTGAAAAAATCACCCGCGAAAGTCACTGCGTGGTTCTCTGGGGATAGCTTCTTGCTTTATATCAACGGCCTGCCCGCAGCCCGCGGACCGGCCGACGGTGGCAATGATGTTGGGGGAACGTCATCGGGGCGGACCTTTTATGATGGCCGCGATTTCACCGGGCTTTTTCATATAGGCCAAAACAGCGTGGCCGTGGAAACCCAAAAAGGTTTCATATTTGAGGCGCGCGTCGATTACGCCGATGGGACCAGCGAGGTATTGAAGAGTGATGAAAGCTGGAGAGGGATCGCCAACCCGTATCTGAAAAAGATAGCACTGGTTGATCCCGCGATAAGCAAGGGAAAGCCCGCTAAAGGTGGCGGGGTGACCTTCGATGCTCCGGCAGAGCCGATCGGGTGGCAATTGGTGGGATTTGACGATTCCAAGTGGCCGGCCTGCCAGGCGGGTAATGCGCCAGCCAACTTGGTCATGAGTGAATTGCCCCCTTTAATGGAAGCCAGTTACCCGATTTTTGAGGTTGGCCAGGTCAAGGGTCATGTGACGGTGCCGGAGAACGCACTTCGGCCGGGTCATCCCATTGTGGTGCAGGGGGACGGGGAATTCGCCGTGCAGTTCAGCCGGGTCATGGCCGCTCGGTGCGGGATCAAGGTCAAGGGCTGCGCCGGGGCGCAGATCACCCTGGTGGGCGGCGAGACCTATGCCTCGAAGAACATTTACTGCCAGGTACTGCTGCGGGATGGCGTCCAATACTTTGAAGGAAGGAATTACATGGGGATCGGCGCCATCCGGGTAATTGTGCGCAATGCCACACAGCCTGTGGAAATTCAAGAAGTCACAGGCAATGCCTGGTCCCAACCGGTGGAATATCGCGGTTCCTTCAACTGTAGTGATGAAATGCTTAACACCCTCTGGAAGAGCAATCGCTGGTCGGCTCAGATCAACATGATCACCCACCATCTTGATAACCCCGGCCGCCAGGAACCCCTGGGCGATTACGGGGACTATCTGATCCAAGACCTGGTCGCCTATACCACGCTGGGAAAGAACCATGCGTTGGCGCGACAGGACCTGCGGAAGTTCGCTTGGATCCTGGAGAACGCCAAATACAAGACATTCCACACCAGCTATATCTTTTGCTGGCTCCAGGCGTTGTTGAATTATTACGACTACACCGGCGACACGAGCCTGATCCAGGAACTGGCTCCCCAAGTGCATGGGGCGATCAATAAATTCACCTCCTATCTCGGGAAAAACGGCATTATTTCGGAGTCGCCCCGATTATGTGTTCATGGATTTTATCACGGTCTATGATGACAAGGATCCGAAGATCAAGTTCGGCTGCCACCATCCTCCGCCGGTGATCGGGCAGGGCTACATGACCGCCCTCTATTATCGTGGCTTGGCGGATGCCATCCGGGTCTCTCAGATCACGAAAAACGAGACCGCGATGGAAAAGTACGGCGAGTTGCGGCGCAAGGTTCTCAAATCCTATCGCGACGAGCTGTGGAATCCGACCCGGGGTCTGTTCCGCGATGGCAAGCCGTTTGCGTCGACCCAACCCTCCACATGGGCCTTGCCGGCCGATGTCCAGATGGAAAGTTTCAGCGCACAGAACAATATTTTGGCCGTGCTTTATGACCTCGCGCCCCAAGAACAGCAGGCGTCCATTCTGGAGGCTCTGCTGAAAAGCCCAAAGTGGGATGTGTCCAACTATTTCATGCAATACGGTTTTGACGCACTCGGTCATGCCGGTTTGTTTGAGAAATATGGGGTGGAAAAAATGCATACGTTCGAAGTGGAGCCTGCAACCCAGACGGTGCGGGAACTGGGGCCGAAACGTGGATCCCATGCGCATGGCTGGGTCGGCTCTCCCTCCTACCAGATGTCGAGCCGGATCCTGGGGGTACGTCCGCTCACCCCTGGTTTTGCGACATTTGCGATCCGCCCGACCACCTGTGGACTTTCGTTTGCCAAGATGCGGGCGCAAAAAGTCAGGGATTTTTTGAATTTTTGTAAATACGAGGTATCATATTGCCGCTCAATGTGATATATGCGTTTCATGCGAAACATTGTGAAGCCCGAGCCCCTCTCACAAAA
>Ga0247834_1007718_pt1 | contig 11295 bp, 12 predicted proteins | sample LaCruzMarch2015__8_FD_187118 | JGI IMG/M metagenome (GOLD analysis project Ga0247834, IMG submission 187118) | Freshwater microbial communities from meromictic Lake La Cruz, Castile-La Mancha, Spain - LaCruzMarch2015_12m | ecosystem: Environmental > Aquatic > Freshwater > Lake | place: Spain... | reverse complement strand
GCGTTGAAATCAGCGTGTCCCCTGATGCGGCGGATAAAATCCAAGGCCCCAACCTGCCCGGCACAAACAATAAAGACCTTATCAACACCAAGGCCACAGCCCAACGCGGCGATTTTGTCCGTTTGGCTACGGGCGATGCCAACGGCCCGTTAGCAATTGAGCTACGCGGCACCTGGGCTACAGAAGCGTAATTGGAGTATTTGAATGACTATTAATAAAGACAGTTTAAGTTCCCGCGCTATCGTCGGGATGTATTACGAACGCCTGGAAGCGGCCGCTCAAGCAGGGTGGATTGATCAGGTGTCGAATTATTTCACCTCTGACCAGCCTATTGAAGAATATGTCTGGCTCAGCCAAGTGCCACAGTTGCGCGAATGGGTGGGTAGCCGTCAGGCCAAAGGCTTTACCGGCAACGGCATCGAAATTAAAAACAGGCATTTTGAAGCGACCATTGAAATCTTGCTGCGTGATTTGCGTCGTGACAAAACCGGGCAGCTAAAAACCCGCATGGCGGAATTTGCCCAGCGCGGCTTGACGCATTTTGCATCGTTATTAAGCACCTTGATTGTCAACGGTGCCAGCACGGTGTGCTATGACGGCCAGTATTTTTTTGATACCGATCATAACGAAGGCGCGTCCGGTAACCAAAGCAATGCCATTACTGTGGATATTTCCGCAGTGCCAGCAACCTTGCATGGCACGGTGACCGCGCCTAGCCCAGAAGAAATGCAGCAAGCCATTATTCAGTCGGTGTCAAAAATGTACACCTATGTTGATGACCAAGGCGAGCCGATTAACGAAACCGCCAAAAGCTTTTTAGTGATGGTGCCGGTGGGATTGATGAATGTCGCCGAAACCGCGTTGACCTTGCCGCGTGTGGCAGGTGTGGGGGCGGTTAGCGTGGATAGTTTAAATATTAGCCTCGCCGTGAATCCTCGGCTGACGATTGCGGGCTGGGCTGATAAGTTTGTGACCTTCCGCACCGATGGCAGCGTCAAGCCGCTGATCCGTCAAGAAGAAACTAAGCCTACCGTCAAAATCAAAGACGAAAGCAGTGAATACGCTTTTGACAATGACGCGATCCAGTTAGGCGTGGACACTTGGCGCAATGTCGGTTTAGGCCGTTGGCAGGGTGCTGTGCAAACCACCTTGGTGTAAGCCATGAAAAACTATCAAACCCAAAACACCCTCCGCTTGCCTAGCGGGGTGGTGGTCGGCTTAACACCTGAACAGGCGGCATCGAGGCTGCATGTGCTGATCCAACAGGCCGATGGCGTTTATATCGCGTCAACCCCGTTGCAGTTTAAAACGGGTGAGGTGATTGGCCTTGACGCTGTCCCTAATGGCTTGGCTGAGCAATTGGCAGTTGTGGAATTAGCGGAACAAGATGGTGATGAAGGTAGTGATGAAGGCAGTGGTGAAGGTGGTGGTGAGGGCAGTGGTGAAGGTGGTGGTGAAGGTGCCGATGAAGGGGCAGAGCCACCAATAGCGCCTAAATCAAGCGCAAGGAAAAAGCCTAAATGAGCTATTGCACCAAGCAAGACATGATCGACCGTTTTGGTGTAGCGGAACTGGCACAACGCACCGATCGCGTCAATGGCGAGGTGATTGATGACAGCGTGCTAAGCCTAAAAATGGCCGATGCGTCCGACGAAATCAATAGCTACCTGACCCAGTACGCCCTGCCCTTGCCGTCGGTACCCAGTGGCTTGGTCAGCCGGGCGTGCGATATTGCCCGCTACAACCTGTATCAAAACCTTGATTTGGAAGAAGACAGTATGGTGAAAAGCCGTTACCAATCGGCAATTGCCTGGTTAAAGCTGGTGGCAAAAGGCGATGTTAAATTAGGCTTAGATGAAGGCGGTAACGAAACCGATGCCCAAAGCATTGTTGTCAGCGAGTCGCCACCGCGACTGTTCGGTAGGGATCAGCGATGAATAAAGCCCCTTCTGCTTATCAGCCAGACACTGAGAAACCAAAGTACAGGCAAGCCGCCGCAGACGCCCAAATAGCAATGGAAAAACTCGCGGCTGAGCTTGAGAAAGCCGGAAAAAGATACGCCGCAGCGCGCATTAAAATGCAGATTTGGGAAATCAAGCAATGGGGTAATGCGTGAACAGTCCAGCGATCGCTTACAGCTTATTGCTGGATAAATTGCGGGCAACGCTGGCATTGCCAGCCAACCAAGTCCGCGCCTGCGCCAGCGAAGAATGGGTGTTAAAAAATGCCCTAGCCAACTCCGTAAACGTGGTTTTTTTTGAAGAACAGCCGCTCGTCAAATCCACGCCCTTGCGTCACGGCAGCGAACAACTGGTTGAATTGTCATTTTTGATTATCACCACCACGAGCAATGTCGCCGACGCTGGGGTTACGGCACTAAAAAATGCGGTGGCGTTACGTGGTAGCGTTTTCACCGCCATAGCCGGACACCAACTATCACCGGATTACACCCACTTAAAGCAACTGCCGTCCGGCCGACGCTATACCGTGCGCGGCGAGTACGTCCATTATCCTCAATTATTTGCGTGCCGTTGCGTCATTAACTAACCGAGAGAACCCATGCGCTTATATAAACCCAATGTGACTAGCATCAACATCAATGGCCAAGATTATCCTGCCGATAACCAAGGCGTTATTGATCTGCCTGACCACCTAATTACTTCCGGCTTGTTTGCCTCGGGCTGGGTCGATGCCCGTGGTTATCTTGCGCAACTGGCCCGTGCTGAAAAAGCCGCCAGCCCCGTTGCGGTAAAAGCCATGCCGGAAACAAAAGCCGAGCCGCCGTTACTGCCGCAGCAGGATACTGACGTGCCGTTTTTTCCGACAACCACAGCCACAACCAAACCCAAAAAACACGGCAACACCACACTTTAACCCCCATATAGTTAAAACTAGGAGCTTTTATGTTTACTGCACCACAAGACACTTTGTCACAGACTATTCCCAAAGGCGCGGGAACAGCAACATTTGAAATTTTAAGCGACGCCAATGGCCCGTTGCCGGTGCCGCAGTATTTGCGGGTACCGGAACTGCTGGACTATGACTACCAAGACAAGCGCGATGTCAAAACCATTGCCGGCGCCGGTGCGCGCCCGATTGGGCTAGTGGGTGGCAAAGAAGACATCACCATCTCCTTAACCATGGCGGCAACCTTTGGCAAACTGCTTAACCAACTCTGTTATGGCCAGCAAGAAAGTGCCAGCCAGCATATTTTTGTTATTGATGAAGTGGGTTATGTTGTCCCAAGTGAGGTGACTGTCGACACCAAAATCCGCAACTGCGTTATGCTCCACTTAGGTCGCTGGGACAGCAATAATAGCGTCAAAATCAATGGCACGGCGGCTGATGTTGTCGCCAACCCCGGCAGCGGCCAAGTCAGTTCGGCGAATGGCAAATACGGCTTTAACAAAGCCGATATAGGCAAGCAATTTGAGATTAGCTTTGTCAGCAACGGGGTGACTATCGTCCAAACTGGGCGCATCCTCGCCAAGCTATCGCATGATGTCAAGCTCTACTCTGAAACCAAGCCTGTCGTAAAAAGAGACGCCACGACGGTTGCTAGTGAAAAATGGAATGCCAAAGTCGCAGAGGTTACCGATGGCAAATACCAGTCATCGCCAAACGGGGTGTTTTTATTCCACAGCAACTCGAATGTACCGGCTAATAAATTTATGCATTTTACCCATTGGACAGATGGGCAGATCTGTACCAGCAAGATTGCCGAAGCCCAATGGCCAGCGGCGGCCTACCAGTTTTACGTTGACCCGCCATCGGCGGCGGCGTATGCGGCACATATAGCGGTCACGCTAATAACCAACACCGGTACGGCAATGACAGGGGTGGCGGTGAATGCGGACTTGACGGAAGGTGTGACGCCAACGGCATCCGGCGTGTATTCCCAAGACGACAAGGGCTGGTACAACTTCCATGCCACCGACGTGGGGGATATTGTCCGCATCAGCTTCCAAATGGATTATTACTCAATCGCCCCGGTTTGCCGAAATCCCCGAGGCGAAGAGCTTGACGCCGTTTTTTATCGGGGCGGTGGTGTGTTTAATGCAATCGGCAAGCCGCTGACTCGTGTCGCAATTGCCTCTCCGCTAAGCTTAGGTCTAGACCAGTACGCGCTAGACGATAAAACAGGCGCCGTTTATCTGGCCAATGAAAACGCCGGGGAGCGCATTTATATTGATGCGGAATTTGAGACCACCGGCGGCAGCCGTACCGAGATTAAACAAACCGCAGTCGGCCTTGCGCCCATTGTGCGCATTGTCTTAAACAACCACGAGCCGGACCAGCAAATGCTGCTCACCTTTGAGCGGGCGATGTGCGAAGGCATGGGGGTGAAAACCAAAATGGATGATGCCGCCGAAGCATTCAAATTTTCATTCAAGTGCGCGGTTGACCGTGTCACTGGCCTATCCCACGCTATCAATACCTCGTCTTAATGCTAACCCTAATCGTTGGTAAAAAAGCTTGGCTCGTGAAAGAGCCAAGCTTTTTCCGCTTACGCCAGATCATTAGCTACTACAACAGCTTGGCAACGGCAGAACCCAAACAGCAGGCGGCGTTGGTAAGGGCAATCTTCTGCGCCGTGTTTGGCTGGCGTGGGCGGTTTATCGTTTGGCGCATGGGTCCGGTACAGTTACAGGATTTTTTAACCAACCTACCTACCGCACTGGGCCTGGAGGCGGACTCAAAAGCCGCACAATCCCCCGATGCCTGGGGGGATGTGTACGCCCATTTATCCTGTGCGATGGGCGGCTGGACGTATGACTACATCGACCAACACATGACGCTCTCACGCCTGAAAGCCCTGCACGGCTACCTGAAAAACCACCCGCCGACCCATTTGCTGGTGGCGGCTTACCTAGATTACCAACCCCCTCTGTCAGTTACAGAAAAACGGCGGCGGTTTTTTGAGCGGTTTGCGAAAGGTGTATAACGCCACGGTAAGGCGGCCGCCGCTAAAGGCCGCCGAAAAAAACACTTAACTTTAACGCACAATCAGCAAACGAACCGCGCCCAGGGCGGCGGGTCGCTTTGACTGACTTGTTGGGCATTTTATGAGAACAGAAATAAAAACACTGGTTTCAGCAATGCACATGCTTGCTAAAAATATACAAAGCGATGACGGCATTGCAAACTCCGCAATAGCTGAGGCCGCTCAACGACTGGATGAGCAAAACATGCACATAGTTACCATGGAAAAGGAAGCTCGGCGACAGCTACACCGAGCGGAGGTTTTAGCGGCAACTCTTCGAGAGCTTCGAGACGCGGTAACGCACAACGCGGAATCAAAGGAGGATTTTATTTCTAAAGTGTGCGCCATTCTGTCGGCAGACCCAGATGCAAGAGTGATGCCCAACGCTACAGTAAGCAGACCGCCGCTAAACGCGGCTAAACGAAGCGAGGATTTATGAACCAAACACAAGATTTAAACGCAGCCACGGGCGGCGGGTCTGCTTTGACTGACTTGTTGGGCTGGATTAATGCGGATGAGCGTTTACCAAACCATGAATGCTTAGCGATTTGTAAAATGCCGTATGGGAAAAATGTGATTATAAAAGCATTTTATGCAAATGCTTTTGAAGTAGAGCAAAGTTATAGTGATGAAATAGACTTGGATTATAGCGAAGAGAAAGGCGATTACTTTTTAAAAGAAGGTTGGTATGAGCTAGTTACAAATTGGCCTGAATTTTTTTGTTTAACCGTCACTGAAGGCATTATAACGCATTGGATGCCACTTCCTGAGTTGCCCAACGCCTTGGTAAGGGGCGGTGCGCTCGACAAAGCTGATTAGCGCACTGGTCTTTGCCAAAAAAATGATTTTAAACCGCGCTTATGGCGCACCGTCCCATTTGACCGACTTGCTGGGCATTTATGAGAACAGAAACAAAAATATTGGTGTCTTCCATGTACGCACTTGCAGCAACGATACACAGCGACGACGGCATTGCTAACTCGGCAATAGCAGAAGCGGCGCAACGGCTAGATGAACAACAGATGGGTATTAATATGCTGGAAACGGCAATAAATGCGGCAATGCAAACATTAAAACAAATTGCCGAAACACCTAAAAACGCAGGGGCAAGGCGGAATGCAAGCGCAACCCTTACGGTTTTGCAATCGCAAGGTATTGGTGCCTAATGAGAGATTTATCCTTACGCCTGGTTATTAATGCCGTTACGGATGGCTTGCGTGATGGGTTACGCCGTACTCGCCAAATGCTTGGTGATTTGCGCGAAACAGCCAACAACACTTTTAATGGCTTAAGTGGCGCACTGGGGTCATTAGGCTTCGGTTTTTTTGCATCCGATGTTTTAGCGGTAAATCGGGAGATGGAGTCACTGCGCTCCCAGTTGGCAGGGGTAACGGGGTCTATATCAAAAGGCAGTATCGTATTTGAGGAAATGCTCAAATTAGCCACGGATACGCCATTTGAAATTCAGGATATAACGAAATCATTTATCGTCCTGAAGAACTTTGGTCTTGAGCCAACAAAGCAAGTTATGGATGCCTTGACCAATCAAGCCAGTAAGCTGGGCGGTAAAGCGGAAGATTTGACAGCAATTGCCACGCAATTAGGACAGGCCTATGCCAAAGGCAAGCTGCAAATGGAGGATATGTCCATTATTGCCGGGCGAGGTGTGCCAATTTTTGACTTGTTGGCGCAAGTCACGGGAAAAAATGCCAGCGAATTACTGGATATGTCTGAAAAAGGCACTTTAACCCGTGATGTTATTGAAAAACTGATTGTCAAAATGGGGGAGCTTTCCGCTGGCTCAAACGCTCGTGCAATGGAAACGCTGAATGGCAAAATATCCGTTTTGGCAGATTCCTGGCATAAATTTGAAGACGCTTTATTGCAAGACAAGAGCGAAGGTTTTATCAAAAACATTGTCACCAATTGGTCTGGATGGCTGGATTTTTTGAGTGACAAGCTAAACGACACGAGCGGCAAGCTTGCCAAGCTGGATGAATTAAATCGCCGCATTGCCACGCGAAAACAAGTTATTAGCTTTTATGAAACTGACCCCATAAAAGCGACCGCATTAGGTGCTGTTACAGGCCAAAGTAAACGAGGGGAAGAGAATCGCCTAGGCGCCGACCTTGCTGAGCGGGCAAAATTACTCGCTAGCATACATGATGAAAACAAAGCCAAAAAGGAAGCTGCCGAGGCAGAATCAATCGCGCTCGCTGAGTCGAAAAAAATAACCGCTGATGCAACAGAACGTGCCAAGAAAGCCGAGCTACTAGCTGAATGGACTCGGAAATATGGCAATAACCAAGAAAAATTAACTGCAGAATTGGCAAAAGCCCGGTTAGAGCTGGGTAGCGACTTTACGCCTGATCTGGAAGCGGCGATTATCGCAAAGTTCAATACCGCAAAAAATGGCATTGCCGATGCAGAAAAAACAATCATCAAATCGCGGCTTGATGCACAGCTTAGTGTCATAAAAACACAACAGGATGCGCTAAAAAATACCCATGACTCCGAACTGGAGCAATTAGAAAATACATACAAAAACAAGGAGTTGCAACTAAAACAACAGCTTAATACCCAGCAAATTACCGAGCAGGATTTACGTGACAAGTCACTTGCCGCTGAACGGGAAAAAACTAGCAAAGAGCTAAAGATAAAAGAGCAGTTTTATATTGAGGCCAGCAAGCTTGCCATTGCCGAAGTGCAAACTAAGGCGAAAGCCGCTGAGTCAGGCGGGGCTAAATTTACCGTTGATAAAAAAGATGAACCGCTGTTTGAAAAAATTGCAGCAGCAAATGGCGGCGACCTTGCCAAGGCACAGGTGCAATTCCAGAAAGAAACAGGACGCGGCAATGCAATTGCCCAGCAGGAAGCAAATGACATCTTGGCAATTAAAAAAGACCTCCATGCCAAGCTGGAGGGGTTAAAACTTGAGGCTGAGGCAAAGGATATTGAGTTTTCAACCACTCAGTTAGAAAACACCAAAGCCACGACAGAGCAACAAAAAGCCTTAGACGCGGAGCTTGCCCAAGCTAAAAAAGAGGGCGCCTTAGCTGACTTGGATTTTAAACGCCAACTGGCGGATCAGGAATTGGAGCTAGGGGAAATCACCCAACAGCAACACCTGCAACGCCTGAAAGAACTCGCCGCCGAAGAACTGGCCTTGCGCCTGAGGCTACTTGAAGACGAGCGCAAGATGCACCCGAATGACCCGGTGGCACAGGCAAAAATCAGCGGCGAACAGCAGCAACTGATGTTGAAATTCAATGCCGATTTTAGCGGCTTAAATTTTGACGGCATCAAAAGCGAAATCGACAAGCTAAAAGAGGGCTTTGCCACAGTTTTCCAGCCTCTTGAAAACGCCCTTAATCAATCAGTTAACAGCATCCTGACCGGACAACAGACGATTGCCAATGCCGCCCGCAATGCGGCTCAGTCTGTTGTTTTAAGCTACGTCCAGCAATCCGCGCAAATCCGCCTGATTAAAATCCGTGATTGGCTGTTTGAGCATGCCGGCATGGCAAGGCTGCTCGGTGATAAAAAACGGTTTGACCTGCTGGAGTCGGCATGGGATGCGGCAATGTGGGTGCGCAAACGGGTGCGCCTATCGTTGTTGTGGGCGTGGGAGATTTCCGGCTTGGCGGGGGTTGAAGCACGTAAGCACGCGATTAAACAAGCCAGCGAGCTGTGGGATGATGTGCTGTGGGCGGGTAAGCAAGTCAAGTTGGGGGCGCAATGGCTGTGGGAGGTGATGGGGTTTGGTCAGGGCGAAGCCGCCAAAGTCGTTATCAAGGCCGGGTCGGAAACCATTCAAACGGCCACCACCGTGGCGGGAGTAACCACCCGCCAAGCGGTCGAAAAAACCGCTAATGCCGAGTCTGCTATTGGTCAGGCATGGCGGGCGGCGAAAGCCGCGTTTGCCAGTGTCATGGATGTTGTGCCATTCCCGCTAAACCTAATCCTTGCCCCCGTCGCAGGGGTTGCCGCCTTTGCTGGCACAATGGCCTTAGGCTCGGCAAAGGGTGGTGAGTACATAGTTAAAGAGGATGGCAAGCCGTATAAGCTCCATGAGGGTGAGTCTGTATTGCCTGCGGGGGTTGCCGATAATTTCCGTTCAGCCGTTGATTTTGTCCAGAACCGCGGCTTAAAACCTGTTGATATTTCGGCAACGGCGTCCAGCACCGTGCAGTCCGTCACGGATAAAGCCAGCGCGACCTATAACACCGTGTCCAGCGTGGTAAGCCAAAAACTCACCGACGCCACCGAATCCACTAACACCAAAGAAACAGGACGCGGCAATGCAATTGCCCAGCAGGAAGCAAATGACATCTTGGCAATTAAAAAAGACCTCCATGCCAAGCTGGAGGGGTTAAAACTTGAGGCTGAGGCAAAGGATATTGAGTTTTCAACCACTCAGTTAGAAAACACCAAAGCCACGACAGAGCAACAAAAAGCCTTAGACGCGGAGCTTGCCCAAGCTAAAAAAGAGGGCGCCTTAGCTGACTTGGATTTTAAACGCCAACTGGCGGATCAGGAATTGGAGCTAGGGGAAATCACCCAACAGCAACACCTGCAACGCCTGAAAGAACTCGCCGCCGAAGAACTGGCCTTGCGCCTGAAGCTACTGGAAGACGAGCGCAAGCTGCACCCGAATGACCCAGTGGCATTGGCTAAAATTGACGGTGAACAACAGCAGTTGATGCTCAAGTTTAAGGCTGATTTTAGCGGCCTGGACTTTTCCGGTGTCAAAAACTCCATTGAAACCCTAAAAGGCCTGTTTGCACCCCTTGAAAACGCTCTGAGCCAATCGGTAAATGGAATCTTGACTGGGCAACAGACGATTGCCAATGCTGCTAAAAATGCTGGTAGCTCGATGCTACTGAGCTACGCCAGCACCTTTGCCAAAGAGCGGTTACTACAGGCCGCGCAATGGGCATGGAAACTGTCCGGCATAAAGGCCGCGGCCGCAACTGAAAAGGCGTTAAAAAATGGCGATGTAATTTATGCCGGATTACTGTGGGCGAAGGAAAAAGCCTTATTAGTTGGTAAATGGGCATTTGAATTAGCTGGCTTATCCACCAAGGAAGCAGCCAAAACAAGCATTGTTGCCGTTAGCGAAACAACACAAACTGGGACTAAGGTTGCCTCCGAAACCATTAAGAAGGGGGCTGTCGTGGGCGGTGAAGCCGCACAGACGGCGGCGGTAGTTGCGGGGGAAGGTGCGCGTAAAAGCATTACTGTTGGGGGCGCATTAATGGCGATAGGCACAAAAGCCGCACAAGCGGCGGCCGGGGCGTTTAGCTGGATAATGACCGAAGTGCCTTGGCCATTAAATCTGATCGTGGCACCAGTGGCAGCCGCCGGGGCGTTTATGGCAACAATGGCTTTTGGTGGCTTGATTCCGTCGTCTAAACAAGGCCTACTGGAAGTGCCGGAAGATCGGCTGCAATTTGTCCATAAAAAGGAAACTATCCTCCCAGAGCCTGTTGCCAATAGCTTTCGTTCCGTTGTTGATTTTGTCCAGAACCACGGCTTAAAACCTGTTGATATTTCGGCAACGGCGTCCAGCACCGTGCAGTCCGTCACGGATAAAGCCAGCGCGATCTATGGCACGGTGTCCAGTGCGGTAAGCCAAAAACTCACCGACACCACCGAATCCATTAACACCCTAGCCAGCACGTCAAAAACGCTGGTGTCCAGCACCGCGCAGTCCGTCATCAGCAGTCCGTCACTAAAAGCCGCTGCTGCAGTCGAAAACCTAAAGCTGTCCGGGCAACTAAAAGGTAATTGGACGCTTCCTGCATCCGTATCCGGCATTGCCAAACAAGCCCAAGAAACTGCCACAGAAACCGTTAAAAACGGCAGGGTGGCGGAACAGGCGGCACGCCAGCAATCGGCACAACCTACCGTTGTCCATCAGGAAACCTACGACAACCGCACCGTTTTTAGCCCAACTTACCATAACAGCCTGATTGACACCCAGGGCGCAAAACAGTTTTTTAACACCCATGCCGACCACATGTTTACCGTTTTTAAAGACGGTACCCGCAAAGGCAAGCTGGGTCCGCAAGGTATGGGAGTCAAACGATGAGCAATGAAGTGCTGCCGGATTTGCCTGGCCTGACCTTCGATATGAAGTGCAACAGCCAGTTTGCAACCATTATCCATAATCCTGTCAACGGCCCCGAAGTACGCGCTAGCTATATGGCCTACCCGATCTGGCTGTTTTCGTTGAATTACGCGCTGCTCGATGACCAAGGCTATGCTGATCTGGAAACCCTGCACGGCTTTATCCTGCAACGGCGCGG
>Ga0247834_1007715_pt1 | contig 11296 bp, 10 predicted proteins | sample LaCruzMarch2015__8_FD_187118 | JGI IMG/M metagenome (GOLD analysis project Ga0247834, IMG submission 187118) | Freshwater microbial communities from meromictic Lake La Cruz, Castile-La Mancha, Spain - LaCruzMarch2015_12m | ecosystem: Environmental > Aquatic > Freshwater > Lake | place: Spain... | reverse complement strand
CATTGCCACAGCACAGAACAAAGCTGATGCAGCTGGCACCGGTGTAGCAGCAGGCACAACCGCCGCCAATGCAAACAAAACTTATCTCATCACCAGTCAGCGTGATTTGGCAGCAACATTTGGCGTGCCATTTTTCTACAACACCACCACTGGCACACCCATCAATGGCTACGAGCTCAACGAATATGGTTTGTTGGCAGCGTACTCTGCACTGGGTGTCACGAACCGTGCCTATGTGCAGCGTGCAGATATTGATCTCACAGAGTTGACTGCAAGTTTGAGTCGTCCCACTGGCGATGCCGACAACGGCACTTACTGGCTGGACACCAGCGTCAGCCGCTGGGGCATATTTGAATGGGATCAAACGTCTGACACATTTACCAATCAAGAGCCCATTGTGATCACAGACACAGCAGATGTGGTCGACTATGCCAATGATGACTACACTCCACTGAACACCATTGGCAGTATCGGTGACTATGCTGTGAGTGCTGTGAGCCTGGCCAATCAACACTACTACAAAAACGACGACAATGTGTGGGTACTGATTGGATCAGATGCTTGGAAAAATTCCTGGTTCACAGTGCAAGGCACCAACTCTGTGGCAGGCAACACTCTCACAGCTGGCGCAAATTTTTTCATCAACGAAACTTTGGTCACTGTGCCTGCTGGTCCCAACAACAATGTGTCTGCCTTTGCAGCGGTGATCACAGCAGCCAGCATTCCTGGGGTGACTGCCACGTCTGAAAGCAACAAACTCACCATTTACGCAGACAGTGCAGCCACCAACGATGGCAGCACCAGTGCCGGTGGTATTGTCAGCATTGAACTGGGCAACGTCAGCAGTGCAGCTCTTTTGAGTGCCCTGGGTATCAGTGCTATTGTGCATCGTGCCCCTGAATACTTGCCGGCCTACAGTTTTCAGGCACCGCGTTGGAGATCAACCGACACCAATCCAGCCCCCACAGGCAGCATCTGGCAGAACATCAGTGCAGTGGGTAACGGCATGAGTTTGAACTTGAAAAAATACGACGCTGCTTTGGATGTGTTTGTGTCACAGATCAGTAATGTGTATAGCTATGACGGCGCAGCCAACTTTGACTTGGATCCAACAGGTGGCGGCAAAAATATTCCTGTGGGCACCACCTATGTACAGTTCGACGTGGAAGAAGTTGTGACCACACCGCTGCCCAATGCTGCTTTTACTATTTGGGAACGTGTGGCCCTGGGAGCTACTATAGTGACAGGCACAACCACACCTGGCACTGGAGGTGATTCATTGTTCACAGCTGCCAATTCATTCAATGTATTTTCTACCAGTGCAGGCTCGCCTGCCACAATTGCGTATGTGGTAACGTTGACTGGTACCAGTGTGGCCAGTTTCATTGCTAGTGTGAGTGCTGCCAATATCCCATCAGTCAGCGCCAGTGTCAACAGTGCTGGTAACATTGTGTTTACACACAGTCAAGGCGGCTCTATCTATTTGCAAAACGTCACAGGCACACCCATAACCACAGCCGGATTCAGCACTGCCACTTCCAAGGTTCACGTGGACCAAAGCAGTACATCTGTGCTGGTGTTGAGCAACTGGGTAGGCACTGATTTGTTTACGTATGTGGCGTCAGACTCTGCACCTGATCAAGATCCAGCTGACGGTCGTTTGTGGTACTACAGTGATGTGGCTGATGTTGACATCATGATTCAAGACAATGGTGTCTGGAAAGGCTATCAAAATGTCACCAATGACACTCGTGGTTTTGACCTCAGTCTCACCAACGAATCAGGTCCAATAGTGAGTGCCACAGAGCCGACCACACAAAATGACGCAGCTGAATCACCATTGGTGTACGGGGATATTTGGCTGGACACCAGTGATTTGGAAAACTATCCTGTGTTGTATCGCTGGCAACCAGTGGATGGCCAAGATCAATGGGTGTTGATCAACAACACTGATCAAGTGAGTCAGGACGGCATACTGTTTGCTGATGCTCGCTGGGCCGGCAATGGCACCACAGATCCAGTGAGTGGTGCGTTTCCCAGCATTGAAAGTCTGTTGACCAGCAACTACTTGGACATAGACGCTCCTGATCCTGCTCTGTTCCCCCAGGGTATGTTGCTGTGGAACATGCGCAGATCAGGATACAATGTCAAGAGCTTCCAAAGCAACTACTTCAACGCCACCACATTCCCCGACGACATACTGCCCACAGTCAAAAGCACCTGGCTCACAGCATCAGGGCTGCGCGATGATGGTGCCATGTATGCAGGTCGCCTGGCACAGCGCAAGTTGATTGTGGCTGCCATGAAAGCCGGCATTGACACCAGCCTGGCTGCCAGAGAAGAACAAAATCAGTTCAATCTCATTGCTGCTCCTGCTTATCCAGAACTGTTGGTCAACTTGGTGGCACTCAGCAACGAACGTGCCAACACATTGTTTGTTGTGGGCGACACACCAATGAGATTGCCCAACACTGGCAACGCCCTGGTGGAGCATGCTACCAACAACGGCGGACTGGGAGTGTCAACTGACGACGGATTGACCATTGCCTCACCCTATGCAGCGGTGTTCTACCCATCATGCCAGACCACTGACCTGTCAGGCAACACAGTGGTAGCACCGTCCACACACATGATGATTCGTACCATACTGCGCAGTGATGCTGTGAGCTATCCATGGTTGGCCCCTGCTGGCACACGCCGCGGTGTGATTGACAATGCTGAGGCCATTGGCTACATTGATGCTCAATCCGGTGAGTTCCAACAGCTTGCAGTGGGACAAAGTGTGAGAGACATATTGTACGAAAACAACATCAACCCCATTACCTTTATTCCAGGTATTGGCATCACAAACTTTGGCAACAAAACACGTCAAGGTGCAACCACAGCCCTGGATCGTATCAACGTGGCTAGATTGGTGGCATTCTTGCGTGGTCGACTGGAAGAGATTGGCAAACTGTACTTGTTTGAACCCAATGATCAGATCACTCGCAACGAAATCACCAACACTGTGAACAGCTTGATGATTGACTTGATTGCCAAACGTGCTATCTATGACTACTTGGTTGTGTGCGATTTGAGCAACAACACACCGGCTCGTATTGACCGCAACGAGTTGTATGTGGACATTGCTATTGAGCCAGTGAAAGCTGTGGAGTTTATCTACATTCCGCTGCGTATCAAGAACACTGGTGAAATTTCAGGTGGTACAGCAGGGTGATGAAACAGGAGGCCTGATTCAGGCCTCCATTTCAGGTAAATAAAACAACAGGAGATATAACAAATGGCAGTTTCATCATTACAGAGAATGACAGTACCCTTGGCCAGCGATCAAAGCTCGCCCACACAAGGTCTGTTGATGCCCAAACTCAAATATCGCTTTAGAGTGATGTTTGAAAATTTTGGAGTGAGCACACCAAGAACCGAATTGACCAAACAAGTCATAAGTTTTACCCGCCCCAATTTGACTTTTGAAGAAATCGCACTGCCCATTTACAACTCAACGTTGAAGTTGGCAGGCCGTCACGCCTGGGCAGATACCACATGCTCAATTCGTGATGATGCATCAGGTGCTGTGAGTCGATTGATTGGTGAACAACTGCAGAAACAAATGGACTTTTTGGAAATGAGTTCAGCAGCTTCTGGTATTGATTACAAGTTCTTGACCAAGGTGGAAATACTAGACGGTGGCAACGGTGCCAACACACCAGTTGTGTTGGAAACCTGGGAACTGTATGGTTGCTATTTGAAAGCTGCCAACTATGGTGATCTCAACTACGGCACCAATGAAGCAGCCACAATTGAAATGACCATTGCTTACGACAATGCCAACCAAACACCTGAAGGCACAGGTGTGGGCACCGAAATTGGTAGAACTATAGGCGATGTTGTGACCGGCGCAGGCGTCTAAACATGCCCACGTTTGGCCAGGACTTTTTAAAAGGGTTCTTGGGCAACAACAGTTTGCGTGATTATCAGCACGCCAACAGAGTTTTTGCCACCAATGCCTACGAGCTCAAGCCTAGATTCAAGTTTCTCTTTCACGTGAGTTTCACACTCAACGTGCAAGAGATTCCTTATCTCCGCGGCAGCCTGGGCAATGATGATATTGCCAGCATTGGCCTGGCAGTAAAAACAGTAGACTTGCCCAAGTACAATGTGGACACAGAAGTTCTAAATCAGTACAATCGCAAACGCATCATACAAAAGAAAATCAACTATGAACCAGTGACGGTGACATTTCATGACACCAGTGATGATTTGATTCGCAAAATGTGGTACCTGTACATGAGCTACTACTACAAAGATTCATCACAGCAGTATCTGGCACCCAGCAACACCAATGGCGCCAACGGTCCTGACGCCAATCGGCAGGCAGGGTTTGGCTACAACAACCGCGACATCTATGACAATCAACGCATAGGCAATGTCAACGACTGGGGCTACATTGGAGAAAGTTTCAATGATGGTGGACAGTCTGCCACAGGCAAGCCGCCATTCTTCCGCGACATCAGAATCTACGGCATGGACCAGCGAAAATTTGCTGAGTATGTGTTGATCAATCCCTTGATCAAAAGCTGGAATCACGATCAATACAGCTATGCTGAAGGTGGTGGCATCATGCAAAACACCATGACCATTGAATACGAAACTGTGAAATACTATTCAGGTGCAGTGGGCCGAGCACAGCAGGGTGGCGATCCCAATGTACAAGGCTTTGCCACTGACGCACACTATGACAAAACTGTGAGCCCCATTGCTAGACCTGGCGCCAACGCCACAGTGTTTGGCCAAGGCGGGTTGCTGGATGCTGGTGCTGGCATTATCGGTGACTTGCAAAGTGGCGGTCCCTTGGGTCTAATTGGTGCAGTGCAAAAAGCCGGCAGACTCAATCAGTCATTCAAAGGCAAAAATCTAAGATCCATTGCTGCCAGTGAAGCCACTACCCTGGGCAAAAACGCATTGATTCAAGGCCTGCCTGGCAGTAATCGCAGTGTGACCAATCGTGCCGGCGGTTGGTTGTTTCCCAAACAAGTCACCCCCACAACCAATCAAACTGGTCCCACCAACAACCCACCACGCTGATCATGAGCACAGTAAACTACACCAACCCCAATCTTGATCTCACTGTGAGAGTGTTTGATCAGTTCTATGACTATGATGTCAATGTACCTGCTGCTGAATACGATGTGGTGTTCAGTTACTTTTCTAGTGTGATGACCACGCGACAGGCTGCTGGTAATTTTACAGTGAGTCTTTTCAGAGTGGCTGAAGACACAGGCATACCGGCGCTGACACTGTTGAAAGAGTTTCAAGGTCTCAACGGCATCAATCTCAGTGCCAGCTTGGCTTACTATTTGAATCAAATACGCAGTAGAGCCACACTGTTGGGTGTGGGTGTGGCAGTGGTGCCCAACTTTTATCAGGCCAGAAACGTGTTGTTATGAGTCACTGGGCACAGGGTCCGTACACAGTGATCAACCGTGCCAAGCATGTGGGCCGTGGCACACCACGCTATAGATCAGGTTGGGAACTGAGCTTTATGAAGTTCTGCGACACCAATGACAATGTGTTGCAATGGGCATCAGAGAGCATTGCTATTCCTTATCGTCATCCACTCACAGGCAAGATGACACAGTATATTCCAGACTTCCTGATCACTTACCGCACACGCAACAACACGGTGAAAGCAGAGTTGATTGAAATCAAACCCAAAAAACAGAGTGTGATTGAGTCAAAAATGAGCAACAAAGACCGTGCTATAGTAGCAATCAACTACAGCAAGTGGGACGCGGCGACCAAGTGGGCCAGAAACAACGGCTTGACTTTTAGAGTCATTACCGAGAACGATATGTTTCACAACGGCAAGTCTTGACCCATAAATAGGGCATGACTCGCAAACTCGAAGAACTGTTTGAATTATCCCCTGCAGAAGATGCCCCCGAGGTGGATGCTGGTACCCCTGCCGCACAAGACCTACGAACCCAACTACAAAATTTAGATGCTACCATAGACAAAGTAGATGCGGCCTTGCCCGGTGTGCGTGGACTCGAAAGCAGTGATCAGGAAATGGATGGACTTGCAGAGCTGGCCAAAGACAGCTACAAAGACCTAATGGATCTTGGCATGCAAGTTGATTCAAGATTTGCCAGTGAGATCTTCAGTGTGGCCAGCAACATGTTGGGGCACGCTATCACAGCAAAAACAGCCAAACTGGACAAAAAGCTAAAGATGATCGATCTGCAGATGAAGAAGATGCGACTGGATCAACAACAAGCAGTGATAGATGCCCGAGCCGCAGATGCCGGCGGTGAAACCATGCAAACAGCACAGGGCATGGTGCTGAGTCGAAATGACTTGTTGGAACGGTTGTTGGCCAGCAAAGATCAAAAAGATAAAAAAGAATAAATATGTTACAGGAACCTGATATGAAAAATTTTGCACATTACCTCGCCGAAAGCGAACGTACATACAACTATCGTATCAAAATGCTGGGCAAACCGTCCGGCGATTTGATTAGCCAGTTGAAGAAGAAGTTGGATCAATTTGATCCTGTTAAAATGGGTGATCCCAAAACTACTCCTATACAGATTGTCCCCACTGACTTCCCCAACAACAAAAATGACTCAGTCACCATGTTTGATGTCAGCTTCCGGTACCCAGCCATTGAGCCACAAATCAAACAACTGGCACAGTTGATGGGATTTGATCCCAATCATGTTGTCATGCAGACCACACCACATGTGGAAGGCCTGGTACAAGAGTATGAACAAATGAATGCCGAAAACAAAGACCTGTTGACTGACACAGACTACCCTGCACCTGATGCTGAACAACGTGCATTGAAGAAAGACTATGCTACTGGTCCTTATGATCATGCTGTGTTGAAAAATGCATACCGCACTGATTTCACTGTGGCTGGGGGCAAGACACCCGCTGCCCAAACCACAAATGATATTGCTCAAGGCAACACCAGCCCAATGACCAAGATCAATCGTCCCGCAAAGCCAGCCACTGGCGCTAATCCTAAAAATTGAAATAAATAAAAGTGCAGTTCGCGGAGCGACAACTCCCAACTGCTCTAATGCTACAAGGAGCAATCAGCATGTCTACTTATCATCTTAAAGATCATAGACGATCTTACGAAATCCACCACGGCCCAATTCCAAAAGACTCGAGTGGTAGAACTTACGAAATACATCACAAAGATGGAGATCATACCAATAATGATCCGCTAAATTTAGTGGCGCTCACTATACAAGAGCATTATGATATACATTATGCACAGGGTGATTATGGTGCGTGTGCTCGGATATTTTCAAGAATGAATAAAACCCCACAAGAAATATCAAAAGAAGCAAGTAGATTACAAAAGTTATTAGTTGAGCAAGGTAAACACCAATTTCAAAGTAAGGAATTTGTAGAGAACTATGTTAGACCAACTAACACTAAAAGAGTTGCTAATGGCACACATAACTTGCAGAAAAGATCTGATGGGACAAGTCTAACATCAGATTTACACGCCGCAGGCAAAGGGTCCTCAGATCCCAAAGTTCAAGAAAAAATCAAACAAGCAGCTTTGCGTCAGTTAGCCGCTGGTAAATGCGTATTTGTTGGCCCTGCAAATAATTTAAAAAGACTAGCAAACGGAAACCATCCTTCTCAGATTAAAAAAACATGTCCGCATTGTAATAAAACTTGTGATACTGCAAACTACTCCAAGTGGCACGGCGATAACTGCAAAGTACTGAAAGGTGTATAAATAAGTCATATTACTTAGGAACCCATCATGGACAATTTTTTCTATAACTTGAATGACAAATTAAACGCTATTCGTGAAAAACCCGAAGTCACACACAAGCAGTTGAACGAGCGTGACATGAGCCGTGCAGCCAAAGGCTATGAAAAGTACGGCAAACAAGGCATGGAAGCCTTGGCCAAGGCTGGCCGTGATGGCAAAGCTCTCGATCCTGTTAGAAAAAAATATGACAAGTATGACAATACAGAAGTAGACGAAGGTGTCATGGACACAGTCAAGAGTGTGGGCAAGAAAGTTGCCAGCGGTATCAACAAGTTAGTTGGCCATGGGTCAGATGAAGACATGCGCAAGGATGTGCAACGCAAAGCAGGTGCTCCTGTCACAGGCAAAAAGCCAGAACAAAAAACCACCGAAGCAGCCAAGTATCGTGATCCCAAGTACAAAGACAAACTGTACACACAGGAGCCACCAGACTACACCTACGGCCCTGATATGGATGATGCCTACTATAATCCAAAACCAGATGACTATGAGGGTAGAAAACGCAAAATAGGCGGCGGCGAATTCCCCAGTACTGATCCGTTAGAAAGAGGACAAGGTATCGGCCGCTCAGGAATTAAAAATAACATATTAGATCGTGGGCCAAGAAAAGGCCTTCCATCAAGAGATCAAATCTCCAGTTTAAAAAGTAGTATCAAGGCCGCACACGGCACACATGCTGAACCCAACTTGCCCGAAGCTGGTAATCCAATGACTGCTAAACAAAAGTCATTTGCTGCTCTTGCACCACCCAAAGACAAAATTACTTTTGCCGACAAGATTGCTGGCGCCAAGAAAGAAGTTGATGAGATGCTGGGTGATGTTGCTGCCGAAGCCATGAAGAAAGCACTAGGCGGCGGCCGCAGTCGTGGTCAAGGCATGGAAGAAGCCAGCCAAGACAATGCATTCACTGCACACAAACGTGCTCGTGCAGAAACACCCAAGGTAGGCACAATCACTCATGGTTCCAAGCATGATGTGGAGGAAATTCCTGGTGGTCGCAGAGTTACTCGTCGCACTGACGCACAAGGTATCAGTGTTGGTGCTGATGATGACAAGCCAGCAGATGGTGAAAAGCGTGGCCGTGGACGACCAAAAGGTCCTGCCAAAGCACCTGAGCGTGTGACCGGTGGAGCTACCAAGCACAAAGGTGGTCGCAAGACCAACGAAGGCGAAATAAACACAGGTAACCTACAACAAATGTGGAAACTGGTTACTGGCCTAAAAACTTTTGTTCAAGATCCAGACGGTCAAGCATTGTTGAAAGAACTAACTGGCATGGTCAAGCACTATATGAACCAAGGCGGTGAACAAGAACTAGACGAAAAAGCAGTAAGCAAAAAGCAACAAAAGTTCATGGGCATGGTGCATGCTGCACAAAAAGGCGAAAAGCCTGCTAGTGGAGCAGTTGCCAAAACAGCCAAGACCATGGGCAAAAAAGACGCTGAAGATTTTGCCAGCACCAAGCACAAGGGCCTGCCAGAAAAGAAAAAGTCTGACAGCAAGAAAGAAACCAACGAAGAAGCCGCTGACAACAAACCCGGCAAGAGCTCAGGCGGCGTCAAGTTTGGCGGCGGCATCTATGACAGCTTGAATCGTGATCTTGAACTCATGATTGCTGAAAGCATGAGTTGTCTTGACGAAAGCATGAGCATCAACATGAGCATGAACAACGACGAGCACGGCGGCCCAACCAAGAGCCTAACAGTCACAGCCACTGACGAAGATGCAATAAAATTAAGTCAACTGTTGAAGAGTGCAGGACTTGGAGGTGGCGATGAAGGCTACGGTGGGTCTGGTTATCAATCAGCCTGCGGTTGTGGCACCCCTGACTGCTCATGTGGCGATCAAGAAATGGACGAAGCCTATGGCGACACACAACCAACATTGAATGAGCCAGACTATCCTACCAACACAGAAACTGCTGAAGACAACTTTGAATACGCAGGCGGTTTGAACAAGCCCAAGTCAACAGGTCAAACAACTGTGCCAGTGATCGCCAGCCAAGAAGAACGCCAAGAAAGCTATGCTGCCGAAGAAGAAGATGCTATCAAGCGCATGATGGAAATGGCTGGTATCAAGGAAGGCAAGAAGCCTGACTTCTTGGACGTTGACAAAGACGGTGACAAGGCAGAGCCATTCAAGAAGGCTGTTAAAGACAAAGAAGAAAAGAAAGTAGACGAGAGCATTCTTGCTGCTACTGCTAATCTTTGGAGCGAATACAAAGGCAAATACGGAGTTTAATATGACACGCAGAGTTTTTAAAGAATCAGTTCTAACTACCCCTCCTGTGATGAACCCTCACAGTCCAGCCAGTAATGGCTACAAGCAACAAGCTGTAGAAATTCCTGGCGTGCTACATCAAACACGTCAGTTGTTTCAACCTGTAGTTGCTATTCCTCCGCAGGATAAGAAATAATGGCTCAAGCAAACGTATATACAAGTGCGTCTGCACAAACTTGGTATACAGATAAAGCTCGTATTAGTACAGGCTCTAATACTGTAACATATCAAGTTAATGCAGTTCAACTAACATACACTCAAGCCAATGGTACTCCTGCTAACGCAGGAACCGCGGTGGGTAATATCTTTAGTAACCCTGTGCAAGTACCAGCAAACTCAAGACAAGACATCTATATTGGTGCTGGAAACCAGTTGACTATTGTTGGCGGCAACGTTACTATTCAAGAACTTGGAACTGCTAGTTCTGCACTTGCTGGCGAAAACGGTGTTGGCAACGGTTAATACTGTGCAAACATTGTAAAAATCAGTAAAATATAAATGGCAAACGTATACACTTCACTCTCGAACGCAATCTGGTATACTGACAAGTGTTCGATTAGCACTGGATCAACACCAGTAACATACCAAGTGTATGCAACTGCGCTCGGTAGCTCAACAGCAGAAGGTAACATCTATTCAGGACCACCCGAGTTAGGTGCATACGAGCGCAAACAAATCTATGTAGGTGTAGGCAATTATATTACGGTGACTGGCACTAATTATACAGCACAAGAAGTAGGTGGCCAAACGTCAGCACAAGCTGGTGTTGGTAACTTTACAGAGAACTTGACACCTCCTACACCGTCCCCAACTTATACAATTGCAAGTCAGCCTGGCTCAATCAACAGCGGTAGTTCAGGCACATTTGATATAACTACTACTGATGTTGCAGACGGTACTACGTTGTACTGGACTATTAATAACATTACATCAGACGATGCTGACTTTACCGCAGTATCGGGCTCATTTGCTATCACTAGTGATGCTGGTGTATTTGAAGTGACCACAGTATCGGGAATTGAATCAGACGTGACGTTTACAGCCAGCATTAGAACTGGATCAATTGCAGGCACTGTAGTTGATACTAGCGATTCTGTAACAATCAATCTAGACCCAGCTACGGCCAGTGGTAGTATTTTTATACCAGGTACTACAAGCCGTGTAACACTTAGTCCTGGTATCGTAGTAGGCGGAACAAGCACAACACCATTCACAGTA
>Ga0247834_1007712_pt1 | contig 11298 bp, 9 predicted proteins | sample LaCruzMarch2015__8_FD_187118 | JGI IMG/M metagenome (GOLD analysis project Ga0247834, IMG submission 187118) | Freshwater microbial communities from meromictic Lake La Cruz, Castile-La Mancha, Spain - LaCruzMarch2015_12m | ecosystem: Environmental > Aquatic > Freshwater > Lake | place: Spain... | reverse complement strand
GGCGATCGCACCTTCAGGGGCTGCCGCACGGCGATGGCTCTGGGTCGCGTCGAGATAGTCGTCGAGGAAACGCATGATGGCGAATGGACCGGAGGAGGTGGCTGACGAGCTGGCGAAAGCCGTTGCCGGCCCGCCAGACCCACAAACCTAGGACACGGTTGCCGGCCGTGCGGCCGCGGCCCGCCGAATCTGCGAAAGACACCCCGGGCTCGTTGCCCTTTTTGGGCTCGAAACGCCATACTGCCAGGCTTTCCGCACCCCGAGGAAGGCCGCATGGACGGGAAAATCGTCGCAACCGGGATCACCTTCGATGACGTCTTGCTCGTGCCCCGGTATTCGGCGGTCGTGCCGGCCGAGGTGGACGTCAGCACGCACCTGACCCGGGGCATCCGGCTCACGATTCCACTCGTCAGCTCACCCATGGACACGGTGACCGAGAGCGAGATGGCAATCGCCCTCGCCCAGGAGGGCGGCCTCGGCGTGATCCATAAAAACCTGTCGATCGAGCGGCAGAGCGAGGAGGTCGACAAGGTCAAGCGAAGCGCGAACGGCATCATCATGGACCCCGTCACCCTGCCCCCCACGGCCACGGTGGCCCGGGCCCGCGACGTGATGGATCAATACAACATCTCGGGCGTGCCGATCACGGCCGACGATCGGCGGCTCGTCGGCATCATCACCCGGCGCGACCTGCGGTTTCTCGAGAGTGGCGAGACGCCCGTGGCCGAGATCATGACGAAGGCCGGCCTCGTGACGGCCACCGGCACCGTGTCGCTCGACGAGGCCGAGAAGATTCTGATGGCCAACAAGGTCGAGAAGCTGCTGCTCGTCGACGCGGCCGGCCTGCTCACGGGGCTGATCACGATCAAGGACATCGACATGATGAAGCGGTTTCCCAGTGCCTGCAAGGATCGCCAGGGGCGGCTGCGGGTGGGGGCTGCCGTGGGCGTGTTCGACTTCGACCGTGCCGAGAACCTGATCGCCAAGGGAGTCGACGTGCTCGTCGTCGATTCCGCCCACGGACATTCCTCGAACGTGATCGAGACGGTGTCGACGATCAAGAAGCGGTGGGGCATCGAGGTGATCGCCGGCAACGTCGCCACCCGCGAGGGCTGCCGCGACCTGATCAAGGCCGGTGCCGACGGCGTGAAGGTGGGCATCGGCCCCGGTTCGATCTGCACCACACGCGTGATCTCGGGCGTCGGCGTGCCGCAGATCTCGGCAGTGTGGGAGGCCTCCCAGGAGGCGGCCGCTGCCGGCGTGCCGGTGATCGCCGACGGCGGCATCCGCTACTCCGGCGACATCACCAAGGCGATCGCCGCCGGGGCACACTGCTGCATGGTGGGCGGCCTGCTCGCCGGTGTGGCTGAGAGCCCCGGGCAGACCGTGCTCTACCAGGGCCGCACCTTCAAGGCCTATCGCGGCATGGGGTCGCTCGGGGCGATGGTGCAAGGATCGAGCGAACGGTATCGGCAGAAGGCGACTGGCCGCGGCGGCGACAAGCTCGTGCCCGAGGGGGTCGAGGGCCGGGTGCCCTTCAAGGGCCCCTTGAGCGTGTTCGTCTATCAGCTCGTGGGTGGCCTGCGGGCCGGCATGGGCTACTGCGGCACGCGAACGATCGACGAACTGCGGCGTGATGCCCGGTTCATCCAAGTGTCGGCGGCGTCGGTGCGCGAGAGCCATCCCCACGACATCGTGATCACCCAGGAAGCCCCGAACTACTCCGCGGAGCACAAGCAGGGGGAGTGAGGCGGCGGCGCGGGGGCGGAGATTCGGGCGAGACAGGCAGGCTCGGGGCGACCGTGCGGCCCGGTGCACGGAACGAAAGCCGAGGCCCGTCGCCGGTCGATCTTCCCTCCATGGAAAGCTCCGCCCAAGCCCGGCTTCTCGTGTACGGCATTCGGCTCCGGCCGGTGGTGCTCGCCGTCTGTCTGGTTGCCGGGGCTCTTGCGATGCCGGCCCGTGCGGCCGACTGGCGTTCGTTCGAGAGCGGAATGCCGGCCCACCGACCCGCCCATTTCGAAAGCGGGCCGGCCACGGCGGAGGACGGTGCCAGCGTGATCATGCGGGTGTCGGCCAAGGCCGATGCCTGCGCCGACGCGACGGCCGACTGTCGCGACGCCCTCAAATCCCTCCGCGACGACGACATCGCCGGCATTGGCCTGGATATCCGCGTGGGTGGCAAGCCCGGCAACGATTACCCGTGTGAGTGTCGGATCGAAGGCGAAACCTACGAGCCCAGGCGTTTCGCCACCACGATGTTCACGTGGAAGGCGGCGGGGTATTGCCACAAGCCGCTGTACTTCGAAGATTGGAACCTCGAACGCTACGGCCACTCGCACGGCTGGGCCGACCCGATCATCTCCGGTGCTCATTTCTTCGCCACGCTGCCCGTGCTGCCCTACAAGATGGGCGTCGAACTGCCGTGGGAGTGCGTCTATCCGCTGGGCTACTACCGCCCTGGCAACTGTGCGCCCTGGACCTGCCCTGCCGTGCCGATCAGCGGCCGCGGGCTGGCCCTCGAGGCCGCCACGGTCACCGGCCTCGTCTTCCTGCTGCCGTAGCGGCCGGCCTCGGCCGATCAGTTCTTGCGGACCGTGGCGATGTAGGCATACCGCCGCGCGACCGACTCAAACGTCACATCCGCGCGGCCCGAGCGCCCGAGCGCCACGAGGGCCTCGTGCACTTCTGGCCGGTAGTGGACGTGGAATATGGCGAGCCACTTTTTCAGGCCCGCCGCAAACCAGCGGGGCAGATCCTGCTGATCCCAGAAGTCCACGATCAGCATTTCCCCGCCTGGCTTGAGATTGTCGAGAGCCGCCTCGATCGCCCCGGGCCAGGTCGGCACCATCGACAGGCAGTAGGAAAAGTAGATCGTGTCGAACGGCTCTTCGCGGCCGAACATCCGCCGGGCATCGAGCTGCTCAGCGAGCCCCTGCCGAAGCACGATCGGGCTGTGCCCGGCTCCGTCTGCCCCCGACCGGGCGATGCTCCCCGCAGCCGTCTCGAGCATTTCGTGGGAGGCATCGAGCCCGAACAGCGCGCCCGGCTCCCGGCGCCGTGCCAGGCGAATCAGATTGCGGGCGGTGCCGCAGCCCACCTCGAGCGTCGCCGTCGCGGGCGACGTCGTCACCTTGTCGAGCAGTCGATCGCGGCCGAGCAGGTAGTAGGCCCGCGTCAGGTCGTAGACATGCCGCGTGAAGCGATACATCCGGTCCATCGCCACGGCGTGGTCTGCCGGACCACCGCCGCGGTTGTTCGACGACGATACGGGGGGCCTTCCCGGGCTGGCTGTCATGCGGTCGGCAGCATCTCGTAGAGATGGAACATTCCGTAGATCGCCGACCGATCCTGGGCGTGCAGGCTTCGTGACCGCTCGGCATCGTAGTGAAACCGGCTGCGGGTCTCGGGCGACAGGGCCGACTCGACCGGCGACTTTTCGCCCGCCGTGCGGAAGATCACCCGCGTGTCCGGGCCGCCCACCCGCACCACCTGCCGCCACAAGTCTTCGATCACGTGGGGCGGCATCCAGTCCTGGCTGTCGAGAAAGATGAAGCCGTTGAGCCCGCCGGGTTTCTCCGTCTGGAGGTAGTCGCCGAGCGACGCGATGTGGGTTTCGACACGGCCGACCATCGACTTGATGAGGTCGTAGTTTTCGCGCTTGAGATAGTCGGGCAGGCCGCGGCGGCCGTCGTGATCGTAGCGACGGCCGAAGGCCTGCCAGGCGAAGTAGTTGTCGTCGAGCGGGAATCCGCAGGCGAGCCGACGAACACGCTGCTTGTACATGTCGAACAGCTTGCTGCCGTCGTTCTCGTGCTCGTCGAGCATGGCCTGGTGCTGGCTCGGCGGGATGCCGAGGCTGTAGACCGCCACGGGCTGGCGGCCGAGCCAGCGGACCAGCCGGTTGTCGAAGAGCGGCCCGAACGTCTCGTCAAAAATCCGTTCCTGCTCGGCGAGCGTCTTGGCGGTCACGAGCCGGGCAGGATCGCGGCCGGTGCTTTTGGCAATCCCATGGACGATGCGAAAAAACTGGCCGAGCTTGGCTTTTTCATAGAGCCCGCGCTTGAAATACCCGATCCGCTTGGGGCCGACCGCCCGTCCGGGCCAGTCGGTCGTCTCCCAGAACGCACGCGTCTGGGGGTCGAGATGGTCGCGGAGATACCGGTGATAGTTGGGAATGTTGTCGTCGTGCCGACCGTACCCAAAAAATTTGTAGAAGGCGTCGTAGTCGGGGAGATGTGCGAGCGCCGCGAGTTTCAGCCGCGTGAGCGCCATGTGATTGGCGTTGAGATCCACCGCCACGATCCGCTTCGGGGCATGGACGAGATAATTGAGCACGTTGCAGCCGCCGCTCGAGATCGTCAGCAGCCTCGAATCGGGGCCCAGCCGCAGGGCCTCGGCGTCGACCCGCGGATCTTCCCAGATCTGGTTGTAGACAAAGCCCCGAAACCAGAGCGTGAACATCCGCTCCAGCATGCCGCGTTTACTGGCGAGCTTGTGGTGGTGGACCGCCTTTCGCAGGCGGGCCGTGTTGTCGCCAGTGGCGGCGAGGCTGGACATGAGGTTCGAAGCACCTGGGGTGAGCGAGGGACCGACGCGAGTGTAGCCGGTCAGCCCCTCGCCTGTTGAGGGCGGGCTGCAAAACGCTGATCAGGGCCGCGCCGGGGGCGGCTGTGCCGGGGGCGGGGCCTGGGCATCGATCGTGCCGACCAACAGGGCCGAGGCTCCGGCGAGCTCGCGGCCCAGTTCCACGATCGCCGTTTCCACCGCCGTCAATTCGTCGGCCGCCTCCGTCACCCGCGCTTCGAAACGCTGGGCCACGCCTGTGGCAGCCTCGGCATCAGACTGCCACTTCGTGCGGTCGGTCGCCAGGTCCTCCGCCTCCTTCGTGTGGAGCTGCAATTGAGCGTCGGCACTCGTCTTGGCCGCTGCGAGGCGGGCGGTCGTCGCGACGACCGCGGCGATGTCGGTCTCCAGCATCCGGCGAATGAAGGCCACGCCCTCGATCCGGATCGTCGGCTCGTCGGCCGCACCGGCAGGTCGATACTCCGTGCCTTGGATCGCCGTCTGGGCATCCGCCAGCGGCCGGCGTCGCTCCACCGTCACCAGTGTCACCGTGCCGTCTGTCTGGAGTGCGCGGGCCGTGGCGAGATCGAAGGTGGCCGTTTGTCCGGCCTCGAACTCGACCGGCTCGCCCGCGGCCCGCGGCACCGAGTGGGCTTCCTTGAATTCCACCGTCGCCCAGTAGGTTCCCGGAAGGATCGTGCCGTTCTCAAGCCCCTCCCCGATCGTGGCCCACTGATCCTCCGGCACCGATTCAGCGTGCTGGCGGACTTCCGCGAGCTGTTCTTCGATGTGCTTGAGCATCTCCTCGGGGTCGCTCTTGCGTTGCTCCGGCAGGGTCGCGGGCCCCCCTGCACCGGCGTCGGCGGCGATCGTGCGATGGAAGGCCATCCACCGATCGACGGGGAGATCTTCATACACGGTCACTTCTTCGCGGGCGGCCTCCCAGAGCGCCGTGTCGGCCTCGCTCGGCGGCAGGGACGGCACCACGGTGAGCGAGTTGCCGTCGACCGCCTCGACACTGAAGGCCCCGAGGAACCGGCCGTTTTCTTCGACTGGCGCGGCGTCGAATAGATACACCTCTGCGCCAGGATTGATCGTGATCTTTTCGACGTCTTCGAGCGTGATCCGGCCGGCCTTGATCGCACCATTCGGGCTGACGGCCGGAGCCTGAAACGTCGCTTTTTCCCAATGCCGTCCGCGCCAGGTGTCGATGCGGTCGTGCACGCGCTTCCACCGGGCTTTGTCGTCGGCAAGCGCCGTGAGTGATTTGCGGTCGGGGGTGGCCACGAGCCGCCCACCGGCAGCGGGCGCGAGGCCGTCGCGCTCCGAAGCGAGCTTCGCCTGATACTCGGCCACGAAGGTGCGCCAGGCACGCTCCCGTTGCGCGAGCATGCCGGCGAGGAACGTGTAGCCGGTCGCCGCGAGCAACACCAGGATGGCCGCCGTGATCGTGCCCCAGTTCCAGCCGCGATGGCCGACGGCAAACAGCACGATGCCCGCGAGCAGCACGAGCGGAATCAGGGCGAGCAGCACGATCTCCATGCACCACCGAATGCAAACGAACGGGACTGGCGACCGCGGCCCGTCGCCGCTGCATATCGCTCCGTGTGATTATGAACTCGATGTCGCATGGCTGACGAGGGCGGTTTCGCGAGGGGCTGGCGGGCGCGAACGGCAGCCCGTCGCCCCGCGGCGACCAGGGGGCCCGCCGGCGTGTCGCCCGCCGGCGACACGCCAGTCCGCTCGCCCCGCCGAGCCGGGGCGATTCTGCGGTGTTTTTTCCGGGAAACAGACTGTTTTTGTACGTCCGGCGGCGGAGTCCGGCCGTTTGGCATCCCGAATGCATCGTCGGGCACCATCGGCCGCCCGCATCCGAGGCCGGACCGCTTCACCCCCCGAGGATTCCCATGCCCCGCTCCGCCGCCAAGCCCGTGGTCCCCCGCACGATCGGCCACATCGACGATCCGGTGCGTCTGTATCTCCTGCAGATGGGCGGAATTCCCCTGCTCACCCGCGAGACAGAAGTATCGAGCGCGCGGCAGATCGAGCAGTGGCGGCGGAAGTTTCGCGACACGATGCTCGGCAACGATCTCATTCTCGCCGGCGCGATCAGCCTCCTGGAGCAGGTTCAGGCGGGCCGGCTGCGGCTCGACCGCACGATCGAGGTTTCGGTGACCAATACGGCCGAGAAGAAGCGAACCCTCCGCCGGCTGGGTCCGAATCTGGAGACGCTGCGGAGGCTCGAACAGGAAAAAAAGGCGCTCTTCAAGATCGCGATGTCGCGCCGCGTGCCGCTGGCCCAACGGCGGGCCGCCTGGCGGCAGCTCGTGCGCAAGCGGAGCAAGGCCGTGCGGCTGGTCGAGGAGATGAATCTTCGCATCCAGCGGCTTTACCCCCTGCTCAAGAAGCTGCGCGATGTCGCCCGGCGCGTCGAAGCCACGCCCTCTCCAGCCGAGCGGTCGGTCGCGGCGGCTGCCACCTGGCGCCGCGATCAGCGCCGGCTGCTGCTCGCCGTGCGCGAGAGCCGCTGCACGCTGGCCCGCCGGCTGGCCAGGCTCGACGACCTGCAGACGCGGTATGACGCCGCCAAGCGCGTGCTCGCCGCCGGCAATCTGCGGCTGGTGGTGTCGATCGCCAAGCGCTATCGCAACCGCGGGCTCACCTTCCTCGACCTCATCCAAGAGGGCAATTCGGGCCTCATGCGGGCCGTCGACAAGTTCGAACACGCCCGGGGCTTCAAGTTTTCGACCTACGCCACGTGGTGGATCCGGCAGGCGATCACCCGCGCGATCGCCGACCAGAGCCGCACGATCCGCGTGCCTGTGCACATGGTCGACACGATGACGAAGCTGCGAAACCTGACCCGCGACTTCCGCCAGCAGCACGGCCGCGACCCGAGCGTCGAGGAGCTTGCCACGCTCGGCGGGCTGTCCATCGACGAGGCCACCTGCGTGTGGCGCATGTCGCGGCAGCCGGTATCGCTCGACCAGCCCGTGGGCGACAGCGACGACACGGGCTACGGCGACATCATCAAGGACCACCGCGAAGAGGATCCGCTCCGCGGCATCAACGACCAGTCGCTCCGTGACTCGATCGGCAAGGCCCTCGACGGCCTCTCCTATCGGGAGCGCGAGATCATCCGGATGCGATTCGGCCTCGCCGACGGCTACGCCTACACGCTCGAGGAAGTCGGCTCGATCTTCAGCGTGACTCGCGAGCGGGTGCGGCAGATCGAGGCCAAGGCCGTGGAAAAACTCCGCCAACCCGGCACGCAGAACAACCTCGTCAACTTCGTCGACGGCGCCCTTGCCGACCGATTCGCCGCGCACTCCCACCGCGCCCTCGTCGGCCAGGCGTGAGCCAGGCTCGTCAGCGCTCCCAATCCGGCGAGGGGCTACCTATACTCCGTCGCCGGACGTTCGCTGCGTTGGATACGCGCCGGCTCGCGGTTGCCCCATACCATCTCGCCGGACGCTCACTGCGCCCATCCCTGGGCTCCGTTCGCTCGGACCTGCCTGCGCTCCGCCATCCTGGCTGCGCTGGTCAGCTACGCCGGCTCAATGGCAGGGGCAACCCCTCGCCTCGCCCACTCGTAGGTGCCAAGAACTTTCGGCGGAGTCGGTCGGTGGGCACGCGCAGACGCAGGGAGTCGTTGAGGACTATCGGCGTCTGAGCAAAACCCACGAGTCCTGTACTCTCAACACGACCGGAGTCGAGCATGCCTACCGCCGGCTCCGAATGCGGGTCGTTATCTACTGCGTTGCCATCCGGCGACGGAGCGTTGGCAGCCCCGATCCGTAATGTTCATACGCAGAAACCTAACCCGCTCAAGCCTTCGCTTCGTCGAGGGCCTGCTGGAGGCGGGCCTTGGGCTGCACGCCCATGAACTGCTGCACGAGTTCGCCGCCCTTGAAGATCATGATCGTGGGGATGCTCGCCACGTTGTAGGTCATCGCCACGCGGTTGTTGTCGTCGACGTTGACCTTGCCGATACGAAACGTGCCGGTGTTTTCTGCGGCGAGTTCTTCGATCGTCGGGCCGATCATCCGGCACGGTCCGCACCACGGGGCCCAGAAGTCGACGAGCACCGGCACCGGCGAGTCGAGGACCTCGCTCTGGAAGTTGGCGTCGGTGAATTCGAGGGCGTGCTGTCCCATGGCGAAGGCTCCTGCTGGCTGCGAGAGGTGTGTATCTTGGCCCCGGGCGTCCCGGGTCGCTCTCCGACGTGCGGAGTGCCGGAAGTATATCGCCTCCCTCCGTTCGCAACAGCAGATCGTTCATGAGCAAGCGTGTTGACAGCGGGGCGGGCATGCGTTGCTGGCTCGTGGAGCGACGGCCGGACGGGAGCGTGGCTGGCGGAGTTGCCGAGGGGGCCGCTGCAGCGGTGGCCGGCTGCGACGGACCGCTCGTGCGGGTCGAGGCGGCAGGCTTCAACTACAAAGATGCGCTCGCCTGCAGCGGACATCCGGGAGTCGCAAGGACGCTGCCGCTCATTCCGGGCATCGACGCCGCCGGCACGCTGCTCGAGGCCGCTGCGGGGCTGCCTGCCGGGGCTGCGGTGGTGGTGACGGGCAATGGCCTGGGAGAGACAAGGCCCGGCGGGTTTGCCACGCATCTGCGGCCACCGGTGGAGGCGATCGTGCCCCGGCCGCCCATGCTCTCGGCCCGCGAGGCTATGGCGCTCGGCACCGCGGGCCTCACAGTGCTGCTCGCGCTCGATTGCCTGGCGCAGGCCACGCCACCAGGTCACCGTGGGCACACCGCCGGCGAGTGGCTGGTGACGGGCGCGAGCGGCGGCGTGGGGATGCTCGCGGTCGCGGCGCTCGCGGGGGCTGGCCGGACGGTCGTGGCGTGCAGTCGGAAGCCGACGGCCGAGCCTGTCCTGCGGGCGCTGGGGGCCGCGTCGGTCGTGCATCCCGATGCCCTGCGCGGCGATCCCGGCAAGCCGCTCGTGCGCGGCCGGTGGGTGGGCGTGATCGACACTGTTGGCGGCACGCTCTTGGCGGATGTGCTGCGGGCCGTGCAGCCCGGGGGCGTCGTCGCCGCCATCGGCATGGCGGGCGGCGTGGAGCTGCCGACGACGGTCTACCCCTTCATTCTCCGCGGCGTCACGCTCTGCGGCATCGACGCCGCCACGCTGCCCACGCAGGCCGAACGGGCGGCGCTCTGGCCGCGGCTGGCCGCACTGTGGCCGCGCGTGCGGGACGTGCTGCCGGTGGCCACGCTCGCGCTCGAGGAGGTCGGTGAGTGGGCGGCGGCGCTGCTCCGAGGTGATGCCCTCGGCCGCGCCGTCGTGGTGCCTTCCGCCCGCGTGCACCGGCACACGATCAATCTGGCGGGGGCGTGGGAGTGGTCCAAGCGTGTGTGGTGCCGGCAGTTTGGCCGGCCGAGCGGCCTCGAGCCGGGCGATTCGATCCGGCTCGTCTTCGCCATGCCGGGGAACGCGACGGTGATGCTCAACGGCGCGTCGCTGCCCGCTCTCGGCGGCGATGCGCCACGCTGGAGCCACGACGTGACGGCCCTGCTTCGTGACCGCAACGAACTCACTTTGGCGGCCGATGTCCCGCCCGGGGCCGACAGCGGCGTTTTTGGGCGCGTTGCACTTCCGGAGCAGTTCGGCCACCCCGCCCTCGAGATCGTCTCGCGAGTCGTCGATCCGTGACACCGGCCATTCTTGACACCAGCGCTTGAAAATCGCTACGAACCAGGTGAGAGATTTCAATGTCCCTCATTCAATGCACCACCGAACCATCCACCCCGCAGGAGCACGAACATGTCGGTCATCCGAGTCGGAAGCACGAGCACGTATGCTGATGGCTGGGCAGCCATCTTCGCAGGGAAGCCGGCGAAGAAAACCGCGAAGAAGCCGGCGGTAAAGAAAACGAAGGCCGTTAAGAAGTCCGTCGTGAAGAAGACGAAGAAGAAGCGAAAGTAAGACACGCTTCAGCCTGTCGAAGTGTTGGCAAGCGTCTTGCCCGTCGGTGTGGCTCGGCACGATTGGCAACCGGGACGGTTGCCCCACACTCCTACGACTTCCCGAGTTCTTTGGCGCGGGCGGCCGCGGCGACGACGGCGTCGATGAGGGCGCTCCGCACCCCGCGTTGCTCGAGCACGGCGAGGCCGGCGATCGTCGTGCCACCCGGGCTCGAGACGCGGTCTTTGATCTGGGCCGGATGCTCGCCCGTTTGTTCGAGCAACGCCGCCGTGCCGGCGAGCGTTTCGACGGCGAGCGCGAGCGCGAGCGGTCGAGGCAGGCCGGCCTTCACACCGCCGTCGGAAAGCGCCTCGACCAGGAGGGCTACGAATCCCGGGCCGGAGCCCGAGAGGCCCGTCACGGCGTCGAGGAGCGATTCGTCGACCTCGTGGACGGTGCCGACGGCCGCGAGGAGCGCGTGCACCCGTTGTGCCGCGGCCGCAGGCACGTCGGGCGTGCGGCACACGACCGACACGCCTCGGCCTACGAGACAGGGCGTGTTCGGCATCACGCGGATGATTCGCTTCGTGCCTGAGAGGTCGGCGAGGGTCGCGAGCGGCAGGCCGGCCACGATCGATACGAGCACGGCGTCGTGTGGGATCGACGGCGCAAGCTCCTGGCAGGCCACGGCCGCCTGCTGCGGCTTGACGGCCAGGAACACGACCGCGGCGTCGTGCACGGCCTCGGCCGTTGAAGTGGCGAAACGCACGCCGGGCACGCGTGCGGCGAGGCGAGCGCGGGCCGCCTCGCTCGGGTCG
>Ga0247834_1007702_pt1 | contig 11315 bp, 10 predicted proteins | sample LaCruzMarch2015__8_FD_187118 | JGI IMG/M metagenome (GOLD analysis project Ga0247834, IMG submission 187118) | Freshwater microbial communities from meromictic Lake La Cruz, Castile-La Mancha, Spain - LaCruzMarch2015_12m | ecosystem: Environmental > Aquatic > Freshwater > Lake | place: Spain... | reverse complement strand
TACATCCTGAACCGAGGCGCGATTGCGTCTATCAGGAAATTAATTTCCTGATGTAATTACATCAGTCTTTAGTTTGTGTCAGTAAGTGATTGCGCGCTTCCTTCGTCGCGCGCGTATTTAATAGTTATCATTATAAAGATTAATTTTATTAATATATAATGAGTTCGAATATTGAAGATGTTTCTAAGTGTCTTACATTTGATGAGACAAGAAATATGATGTTTTTAAATCTTTTGGATAATGATACAGTAGGTTATGCTAGAAGAAATGGTAGTGATGATGAACATTTTAATATAATAAATAATTGGGATAGTTATATAACTAAAATAAATGATATTAAATATTGTGAATTATATATGTATATAGATTTATCTGCATATTTTTCAATATATAATACAAAAGCTAATTTAACAATATTTAATAAATTACCTAATAACACGGTATCTTTGATAATCCGATGTTATCCTGCTTCATGGTTAAATAGTTTAATTGGTAATCTTAATAATTTACCATCATCATTAAGACAGCTATCTATACGATTTACATACGATTACACCATCAAAAAAAAACCAACAATTAAAGATGTAATATCTTATGATGATGCATTAATATTAGATGCGATTTGTGAAAATAGTAAATTTCCAAATAATTGTATTTTTTATATTTTTAGTATTGATACAACATATTTTTTGTATAAGAATAATAAAATAGATATATCATTAAATGAAGTATTATACGGATAGCGCGCTTCCTTCGTCGCGCGCTATCTATTTAAAGAATAGTTTTATTATTAATATAATGGATAATTTATATAATGCTGTATTGCATTATGACTATAATTCTAAAATAGTCGCACTATATCAAGATACAAATGATGAAAGCTGTTTAAATAATTATTATGTTGGTTCTTTATGTATTGATAAAAATGATGTGTCATTATTTGACTTTAGTAATATTAAAAAATTAACATTAAAAGGGGATGTTTGTGAAAAACTATCTAAACTAAAATTAACTGATAATATTAAAGAATTACTTATTTTAAGTCAATTAATAGGTATTTTTAATTATGATATTGAATATCCTAAAAATTTAAAAAGATTAACACTTTGTCATCCTGACTATATTAAACATGTTGAATTACCTGATACCCTTGAGTATCTAGATATAATTATTAATTTTACAAATAGAGATATATTAGATAATTTACCTAATAATTTAAATACATTAGTTTTAAGATTTCAAACTGATGATATTGATATTAAATTTTCACTTGAGTTTAATGCAGTATTCAAAGAATTAAATTTCCCATCATCATTACAAAAAATAATTTTAATAGTTTATGGATTTTTTCATACAGATGATGAAAAAAAAGAATATTATAATAATCATAATTTAAATAATCATAAACTACCTTTTGGATGTGATGTAAAATATTATTTTATTAAAGAAGGCTATCATATTAATTATACTAATTATTACAATGGTTCATATACTTTGTTAAATCATTTTGAATATATCAACGACGAAATAGTTCATAGAGATATAACGCATTTTATTTAATGATAACAAAAGATGATATCGTTAAATAATTTCTGGTATATTTTTTAAATGAACAAAAACACAAACTCTTTTTTATTATGGTTCGTTTTTTACTAGGAGTAAAAATTCAACCAAACTTCACTATAATTAATAATTTCACTTATATAATTATAGCTTTATTCCCATTCTCATCTTTAGATAAACAATCAAGTTCTTTTTTTACTTTGTCATTTACAAGAGTTGTAAATTCTTTATCTTCTTTAAAATATGTATCAAATAACGCATTAAATTCTTCTGTGTATTTATTGAATAAATTTTTAAATGAGTTTTTTATTCTTTCAACTTCGCTTTGCGTAAGAGAAGACATAATATTGTATTAATATATTAATAGAATATTTCTTTAAATGATTTTTGAAAATGCAATTCTAATTATACCATATGATGATATCGAGTATTCAATAATAAGAGGTGTATTTTCGCTGATATAAAATATTGTATTTTCGGACATACTTGCGCACTTATTAAATGCGTAAAGCCATTGTAAAGAATATTTGGAAATAATAGACTTTTTAAATGATTTAGAAATATTTATTAAGCAATGTTTAGATGGCTTAATGTTGTATTCTATATTATTGCTTAAAAGAATTAAACTATTTTGTGAAGCATTTAGTTCTATATTATCATTAGTGTTTGCAAGGTCTTTTAATATTCGCGCAATCATTAATGAGTTTAGATTATATTGTATATCATAATTGACCGTTGAAACAACTAAATTATTGTCATAGCTTTTGTTTAATTTAATTGTTGATGTCTTCGATACATTATAAATTTTATCATATATTGTTATAAATAGTTCATCTAACTTATCAAGACAAATATGTAGTTTCATTATGTCGTTATTTGATACTGATGAAAGTATAGTTAATATGGACTGTATATTAAGACCAATTAATAATTTGTCATGTTGATAGTTATATATATACTTATCTAAACTTTTAGATGGTAAAATTACTGTGTATAATATTGTATTGTATATATTGACTTCTTTAATAGTTATATTATCTTGTGAAAATATAATGTTGATGTCTGTCTTAATCTTGTTAATAGTTTCCAATAAATCTTTAAAAATTATTGGCTTGTAAATATCCAACTCAATACAATGTAGCATTAATAATAATGCGATTATTTCTTTAAATAGTAATTCCCGGAAATTGGAATTTGAGTTAAATACTTAATAATAATTGCACAAATTCCAGATTCCGGGAATGGGTTTCCGGTTATAGGTTTCCTAATTCCCGGAAATTGGAATTTGAGTAAAATACTTAATAATAATTGCACAAATTCCAGATTCCGGGAATTTGAAAAAGTGTGCAAAAGTGAATTTCGGTTTTACGTCTATTAAGGAATTACCAAATTTCACTTTTGCACACTTTCACCAACATTGCCCAATTCTATGTCCGAATTACTTTCCGTGATTACATTTGTTTCTCTAGCATTATAGAATGAATGTCTTGGGGTTAATGATTGTTTTTTATTTATTTGAATTATTGTTAGACCATTAACAATACTCGGTTTGGCTGTTGTATATTTTCCGTATTTTTTATTAAATTCATTTATTATGTCCGCTGGTATAGTCTTTTCGCTTTCTCTTAAGTTCTGTATATCTTTTGTTATTATTTCTAAATTATCATTCGCGTTAATTCTACATTCTCTTTCAAGACTTAATTGAACTTCGATAAACTTACTTATTTTCAAATATGATAGACCCGATATACGGTGGCTTTCTGCGCGCTTGGTCCAATTGAAATAGCTATCAAATGTTTTAAGTATTGAAATACAAATAGTTATTGCACCGAATACGATAGCTTGACCCTTGAACATTTCAATAGGTCCAAGGAAACCAACAATAGCACTTAACACAATAACAGGTATGTTAATAGCTACAGATAAAAAGTTATATTTGTTTGATGCCAATGAATGAAGTATGGACATGCTTTCCGCTTTCTCACCTTCAAATTTCAACAGGTCTTCAAATTCTGGAGTATATGCAACATTAATTTTTTGGTTATCCATGATATAATTAATGTTAGATATAAATTTATCTAATAATTTACTTAACAACGACTGTCGGCACGGCGTCCACCTGAATTACCATAACCGAATGCACCAATTACATTAGATGCAAGTTGAGCACGTGGGTCGCTTGAAAGTTTCAAAAGGTTTTTAGCAACTGGAGCAACTGCACGGGCAACAGGAGCCATTTTTTGGACTGAAGATTTAACTTTGTCCAAGAAGGAGCCACCAACGAGACGGTTGACATCGCTGTTAGTGTAGGCTACTTGGTCGGATGCTTCGAGAACATCTTGTTTAGTCAAAATACCGGTGTAAGTTGATGATGTACCACGTTCGCAAACGAATACACCTGAGTTCATTGTGATGACAACTACTTCGTAAGTATTTGCTGGGATGGGTGAAGTTGAATAGGGGTTTTGGTTGACAACTTGTAAGTTCATTTGGAGATTAAAGTTGCCGAGAGAGCCTGGAGCGTAAAAATCTTCAACGAGTTGAATATCTTTACCAAATTCAAGAACGAGGAAAGTTCCGATTGTTGGGACACCTGCACCATAAGTTTTGACTGGAGCATTTGCCTGTAAAGATGGTGCTTGACGAACTGCACGACCGCTAAATTCTTGCCAGTTGAGATTTGAACTGTTATCTTTGGTCATACGATAAAGTTGCTCTTGTGTTGCACTTGCAAGGAGACCCGAGTTATTGTTAAAGTTAATGTTCAATCCTGTAATAACCAATCCACTGTCTGTATCTTTAAAAGTTTGATTTCCTAGTTGTTTACGAACTAAAATAATTAGTTTGTCTGGGATTTGGTTAAGTTGGATAGATTGAGTTGAAACTGTTTGAGTTGTTCCATACGTTAATTTACCCTGATTCGTACAAGCTATATCTACCAATGGAATATTGGTTGTTGATGACGGAATGAATAAATTACCAACTTGTGTAAGATAACGAGGGAGTTCATAGTATGGAACAATATTACGAGCTGGTAGTAAATCACTTGGATGAGGGGTTAAGAAAACAAATTGTAGTTCTGTTTCTGTAAAAGCATTTGATGCCAATGCTACACTTGTTATATATGACCCTGTTGCATTGCTACAAACTGAATTATTATTGTAATCATAATCACCAGTTCCTAAACCCCTAAATACACGGTTCGCTGAACCAATGTTAAATACAAAGTTGAAGTTTTGGATACCGTAAAATCCTTGAGCGTTAGATTTTGGATTACCAAAAATAAAAGGAGATAAAAGAAGAGGTTCAGTAAGTTCAAATGTAAATGTTTCTTTTACTGTTGCCCCTGATGTATTAACTGTAGCCCCTGGGCCACCACCAGATACATACGCTACTGAATAATTGCTTATAACGAATGAACCACGAGGGACAATATCGGTGTCATTAACAGAGTTGTAAGAACCTAAAGGATTTGCACCATCTAAAAACATACTAGAACCGAAAGTAGGAACCGGTTGTCCGACGGTTGTTAGACCTGTGTTATATGTTGCGTAGCTATCTTGATAGGTTGGAGTTGTTCCATTGTAGCATGCAAGGTCTCGTTTATCAATTAAACGCATGATTGAAGCAAGAACATCTTGAACATTCATCGTAACGGTATTGTTATTGATTGTTGCGCTTGCTGTTGACATAAGCTGATGTAGAGGGAAAGGAGCTAATGAAGCTGTAGAACCATAACCACATCCGATTTGGTAAACACCTGAGGCACCTGTTCCATTAACCGATGTAATTTCTAGTGAAAGTTTAGTTCTGAGTAAAACGCGTCTATCGATAATAGTTTGTTCACTTGGAACTTGAATGTTAAATGTTAATTGTGAGTTGGATGCTGAAACGGCTTTAAAACGAGCTTGAGTCACATTTTGACCACCTTTAACGACGGCGTATTTTACGCTGTCAGCTACATCAAGGCGGTCATCCTTGACGAGAACTTTTTGAAAATCCATTGCCATATTATATATAAATGAGATAATATTTTATTTTTAAAAAAATTTACTTTAGATTTTTAGATTTTAGCAAAAGTGAGCAAACGTCAATTTTGGTATTTAACCTATAAGCGTAAAACCGAAATTCACATTTGCACACTTTTAAAGAAACCATAAACTTCTTCCACGGCTATTTTTAATATCCTCTAGTTGATTGATAATCTTTTTTCCTAAACATAATTTTGATTGTAGATGTGCAACCTGCATTCAAATAAAAGGGTTGAAGATTTCCGAAGCTATCCTTCCAAAATACACGGACTTCAATCGCGCTAAGTGGACTATTACCAAACAAATCAACCAACCTATATTCTGCTTGTGGTGTATACTGAATATTTGGTTTATATTCTGCACCATTAGTTAATCCAACTTGAAAATCTGTTAATACAGATGTAATATTGGAGTTGTTTCCAACATTGAAAAATTTACTATCACTTCCAAATACTTTAGGAACACTTGTAAGTTCTGGGACCACTGGCAATAATGATGTAGTAAATACGATACTGTCAACTGGGTTCCACAACTGAGATGTTGTGTATTCTTGATACATTTGCAAAGCTGTCCATCCCGCTGGCATCAGCAATTGATTGAGACCGTTCACGCTACGAATTCTAATTTGAAAGTTCTTACCGTTTGTAATATTGTTATAGCCCATATTGTAGCTTTCAAAAGATGAAAACAAATTATACATAGGAGCATTGAAAAATATTTTGATTGGTTTTGTTGATGTAGTTTCCATAGCTTCATTATAGCCTGCTTGGTCTGCGTCAATTATTGCTGTATATGTAGGCACAGCCCATTCCATAACTGGAGCGTAAGTAGTAGGTAAAGAAGCACCCGCACCGACAACTTGAGCATTAAGCGCTGTAAAACAATCATCAAAAGCTTGATTAATTCTATCAACAAACCATTGATAAGAATAACAGAAATAATATTGACTGCCTAAATCCTGGAAGGTGATTGGTGGCGCTGGTGTTGGGTCATTAACATTTTGAGGAGCCCATGAAATATTTGTTTGTTGTGTATATGTTATTCCTGTAGAATTATTTGTCCATTGCAAAGTAATAGTATAAATTAATTTGTCTGGGTCTGCTTGTCCTAATTTTGCTTGAGGAATAAATAGAGGTAATGTTGGAGTTTCTAAACTGAACCTAACAACAGACATATAATATAGTTCTGGATTATTTAAATATGGAGAGTTCCTAATTTCATTAAAGTTTACTTGTGGAGGAGATGTTGAACCATCATCACTATTAATAATAGTAATGTTATAATAGAGATGGTCTGCATCATGTGTCCCACCTGTGGTCATACCGCGCGTTATCATTGACATAATATATTAATAGATAACAAAATAAATCTTTAAATCAAGTATAAGATTTTTTAGATTTATAATATTTTGTCATGTATATAAATGTCTGCAAGTTTAACAATAGGAGCAATTGACAGTTTAGCCCAAACTGTCGCCCAACTAGTAGTAGAAGCAAACCCTGATTTAGAAACAGTCTTGACAAACGGTAATACAACAGGAGGGACGCTAATTGATGCAACTGGAGGTAATATTTATTGTGATGCATTAAAATGTGTATCACTAGAAGCATTAGGTGCACCAATCAATAATAATATTGGTGTTGATGGTAATTTGACCATAGTAGATGGAGGAGAATTGTTATTTAATAGTGATGTAATCATTAGAGGAAATCAAGACGGAGGTGGCACTGATGTAATCGTCGATGCTATTCCTGAAGCGGAAGCACCACTTAGTAATGTTGTTTCTTATGATACAGAAACTAATAAACTTTACTATCAACCGGCTGGTGGTTCGGCTGGTGTTGAGACTGTATCCGGTATTGGATACATTGATGCAATTGGTTCAACTGATATTACAATTTCACTCAAAACTTACCAACCAGAAAACGTTATTTATGTTTCTCAAAACGCTGGTGATGATGATGACGGTGATGGAACTGAGCTTTTACCTTATGCAACAATTCAAAAGGCGGTTGACTTGGCTGAAGCGCGTTCATCGAGTAGTTATTTAGTGGCTATTGTTGTAGGTCCTGGAGGATACACAGAAAATCTAACCTTTACAAAAGGATACATAACATTGACAACATCATTGACCGACCCACAAGCGACACGATTTACACAAATTAATGGTAGTATAGGTATTAGCTGTGAGAATACAGGAACAACTACAACTCAAAGATTGGTTATAAGTGGTTTTACAATTAGCGGTAGTATAACTGATGATAGCGTAGGTAATCATTCATTGCATGTTAACAACTGTTATTTTGACAGTGAAAGTAATTGTATTTTGGTTGATAATACAAATGGCGCTACAGATTGTCGTGTTTATTTGGATAACAATATTTTTGTTCGTGATACATCAAGCCCATACGGTTCTGTTCATTCAACTTATGGTTGGTTGTCAATCATGAATTGTCAATTCACAACATCATCAAATGATGAATGCTTAGTAGTTGCCGGCACGTGTTATTTGAATAAATGCGCATTAACACAATTTGAAAGTAGTCATACTGGTTCAAGTCCGATTGTAAGTATTACATCTACATCAAGTTTAAATCATGCAATTGGACAATGCACATTTGCTTATACAAATGCATCAGGAAAAGTTGACGGCACATCATGCGCTGTATCATTAACAAGACCAAATGTCCAAAACGTATTACTACTACAAAATTTTTATAGTTTAGTAGGAACAACAAGCGCAGGAAATGCCATTGAAATTACAGGAGCATCTGGGACGATAGTTGTAGGGAACGGTGGGAACTTAGGAGTTCCTTTATATGCTACTGCATTAGATGCAACAGGTAGTACTGAAGTAGCTATGACAACTGTCCCATCTGCACCTTTACCAAGTGATATCACTTGTTCTTCACTAACATCATCAATCGTTAAAACCGGTAATATTACTCAACCTTCGATAACATTTACCGGAGCACCCCAATCTTTGACCATAACCGCATCACAAATTTATAATAACGGTATCTACATTAATTTGGAATCAAACGGAACTCAAAATTTGACATTACCTACTGCATCTCAATTATTGGCATTGGTTCCATCTGGTAATCGTCCTTGTTCATTTGGTAAAATTGAACTTAATTCAAATGGAGTCCAAAATCCTGCATACACTACGACTATTGTATGTTCTGATGCTATATTTAACGGTCGTTCTGTTTTACAAGCAAGTGATAACGCACTTATTACATTTTATGTTGATGCATCAAGTAATTTGTATGTTAATACTTATTTGTCCGGTAAAACTCCATTGAGTGGAAGGGCAACATTTGGCGCTGGTGTTTCAAACCTTACAATTGATATGGGAGGAACTACTGTTCAAAATATGATGGGTTCTAATCCGGTAATATTAGTTTCCGCATGTGTTTATCAAGATGATAGTAGCCCGATATTACCGATTTCATATTTCGTTCATAATCCCATCGGAGAAGGACGAAGATTTATTAAAGTATATTTCACCGGAACACAACCAAATGGTGGTGTTGTTTGTTGGTCTATTATGGACACCGGTGTATAAATAATTTTATTATGTTTTATATAAAAAATAATAAAATGGTTTTTTTATAGTTGACTAAAAATAACTCGCCAACAGAAACTAACAGATAATGAAGAAATAGGGGATGTTATAGAACGCAATTGTATAAATGGTCTTTTACCTGGTGTATTGTTATACAATGTAATTGATGATACATAATCACCCGAACCGCTATTTGTTATTATCATATTGTCATTGTAAGCTTCAATTGATAAATTACCTGTTCCTGATGTTTCGTTTAAATTGATTGTATATAAACTATTTACATTATTAGAACTAATAGGTGGCAATATAATAGTATTACCTGTTGTTGTTAATGATGATACATTTATGTTCAAATTAAAATCTTGAGTTCTTGCTATATTTGGAAGTTCAATAATTCCGATAGAATTATTGTATGTTATTGATGATGATATTGAAGGATTTAATGAAAATGAAAATGTATCAACTGTTAATCCGGCTGTTGTCAACGCTGTTGTAATTGATGAAGCACTTACATCAAATAAACGACCTGCACCTGACCCACCTGAAGCAAGACCACCATCAATACTAAAAACCCCACTATTAGCATAATCAAATGAGATTGTATTTGTTTGTAATGCGTCGACCCCTTCAATATCCAAACCATTTGCATCATTACCGACTGTTAAAACTTGTTCTAAGTTTTCCGAACCTGGTATTACTGCGTTAATTGTTATATTTGAATTAGTCCCTGATAATGTTATTCCTGTTCCTGCTGTCAATGCTAAAATACCGCTGTTTGCTACTGTTGTATTTGCATTGGTTCCTGTTAATGTTATACCTGAACCGGCTGTCAAAGCTAAAATACCACTGTTTGTTAAAGTTGGGTTTGTTGATGTTCCTGTTTTTGTGATGCCTGAACCGGCTGTAATATTGTTGACAACATTTCCGGCGTTGACTATTGGCGCTGTAATACTTGCGCATGTAATATTTTGAACATCTAAATCACCTGTTAAAAGCGCATCGCCGTTCACAGTAAAGTCTGCTGTAAGACTGCTTGCTGGTTCACTCTTAATAGCAACATTCCCTGAAGCGTCAACCCTAAACACACTATCGTCGCTTACATTATCACCTACAATAAGACCGTCATTCGTGGTATTGTTCAATACAACGATTTGATGATTTGGGACTAGTAAAGGGGCATTGGCTATGATGCTATAGCCATTGCTAGCATTTAGATTTAAATTTTGGGCTGTTGTAGCTGTAATATTTGTTGCACCGATAATAGGATACGAACTACAATTCAAACTACTTGTTAATGGATTTTCAACAGATGATGCTGTTAATTGGTTTACTTGAACTTGTAAATTGTTCAATCTTGAATTAAAATTCCATGACATTTATATATAGTATTTAGATTTTATTTTTTTAAATAAATTTCCAATATTTTTTCGAAATTAGTTCCTGTGATAATATCTGTCAACAGTATTGAACCACCGTGAGTTTTGAAGAAGCATACAGATGGTAATTTCTTAATGTTGTATTCTTCGCATAAACTTATGTTCTCTTCATCATCTACATTGATGTATCCTATTGTTGCTTTAGGCATTGATGAATAGACTTTTTCCATATTAAGGGTTTCTTTAAGTATCTTACAAGGTTCGCACCAAGATGCACCAAACATAACTATTGTTATTTGTTCCCTGAATTCCCAAACGAATTCTTCAAGCTGTTCTTTTCCCGTAATAGTAATCATATATTAAGACAAAAGATTTTATTTATTAGGTCTGTTTATTAACATCAAAATTAAAGTTGCAAAATGCGCGCGCGCATAAAAGTTCCACATATAACTAGAAAACATTATAATTCCCGGAAATTGGAAAATGAGTAATTTGTTTAATAATAATTGCACAAATTCCAGATTCCGGGAATGGGTTTCCGGTTATAGGTTTCCTAATTCCCGGAAATTGGAATTTGAGTAATTTGTTTAATAATAATTGCACAAATTCCAGATTCCGGGAATGGGTTTCCGGTTATAGGTTTCCTAATTCCCGGAAATTGGAATTTGAGTAAATTGTTTAATAATAATTGCACAAATTCCAGATTCCGGGAATGGGTTTCCGGTTATAGGTTTCCTAATTCCCGGAAATTGGAAAATGAGTAAATTGTTT
>Ga0247834_1007695_pt1 | contig 11326 bp, 10 predicted proteins | sample LaCruzMarch2015__8_FD_187118 | JGI IMG/M metagenome (GOLD analysis project Ga0247834, IMG submission 187118) | Freshwater microbial communities from meromictic Lake La Cruz, Castile-La Mancha, Spain - LaCruzMarch2015_12m | ecosystem: Environmental > Aquatic > Freshwater > Lake | place: Spain... | reverse complement strand
GGCGACGAAGCTATTCCGCCCCTCCGGCTCTGGTTGAGTTGCCTCGTGGCGGCTTTGGTCCTGGGTGGAGGTGGACTCTTGGTGGCATGGGCGGCCGGTACTCTACCGCCGGACCCGGCAAGCTGGATGCCGGAGAATGCCGCGGGGCAGTTTCTCCAGTACTTCATGATCGCGGTCACGATCATCGTTGTTGCCGTGCCGGAAGGGTTGGCTATGAGTGTTACGCTCAGTCTTGCCTACTCGATGCGCAAGATGACAGCCTCCAACACACTCGTCCGCAAGATGGACGCCTGCGAGACGATCGGAGCGACCACCGTCATTTGCTCGGACAAGACCGGCACTCTGACGATGAATGAAATGCGGGTCTTCGAGCCGGTCTTTCCCGCCTTGACGACCCATGGCCTCAGCACCGGGTCTCGGGCCGCAGCACTTGTGGTGGATGCAGTGGCGGCGAACACAACGGCCCACCTAGACCGCACGGATTCGCAAAACCCCAAGCCGCTGGGCAACCCGACCGAGGGGGCATTGCTAATGTGGCTGCACGACCGTGGAATCGATTACGTCGCACCTCGAACGGAGTTCGTCACGGCCTGTCAGTTGACCTTTTCCACGGAACGTAAGTTTATGGCCACGCTCGGCACCTCCCGTTCCGGAGAGCGTGTTGTGCACGTCAAGGGCGCCCCGGAGATTATTCTGGGCCGCTGCTCGCAGGTTCTCGGCCCGGCCGGGGCAACCGACCTCGGCCCGCAGCAGGAGGCAATCGTCGCCTCGTTGCGGGACTACCAGGCTCGCGGGATGCGAACACTCGCTTTTGCTTTCGGTTCTGATATCGGCGGGTGTGATCCAGAGAACATAGAGCCCTCTGTTTGCGATTTGACATGGCTGGGGTTTGTGGCGATCGCGGACCCGATCCGGCCCGAGGTGCCCATGGCAATTAAGGCCTGCCGTGCCGCAGGCATCCGCGTGAAGATGGTCACTGGAGACAATCCCGACACCGCAGCAGAAATCTCGCGACGGATCGGGCTTCTCGACGGTGAGGACGATCAGCATGGCAGCCACGTCCGTGGGCCTGACTTTGCAGCGCTCGATGACCAACAGGCCATCCACGCGAGTAGTGCATTGCGGATCCTGTCGAGAGCAAAGCCGATGGATAAGGTGCGGTTGGTGCGTTCACTGCAGGCTGCAGGAGAGGTCGTTGCCGTGACCGGAGACGGTATCAATGACTGTGGAGCACTCAACCATGCGAATGTGGGCCTTGCGATGGGCCGCTCCGGCAAGGCGGCTGCTAAGGAGGCGAGCGACATTATTCTTCTCGATGACTCGTTTGGAACGATTGTGCATGCCGTCAAGTGGGGGCGTTCTCTGTACGAGAATATCCAGCGATTCATCATGTTCCAGCTGACAATAAACGTGGCTGCGCTCGGTATTGCGCTCGTCGGCCCCTTCATCGGCGTTGCCCTTCCGCTAACGGTCATCCAGATGCTTTGGGTTAACCTCATCATGGACACGTTCGCCGCCCTTGCCCTTGCCACTGAGCCTCCTCACGACGACGTAATGAGTCGACCGCCCCGGGATTCTCAGGCTTTCATCATCACGCCCGCGATGGCACGGTCGATCTTTGGTGTCGGGACCGTATTCCTTGCTGTGCTGGTTGGTATGTTGCTCTGGATGCAAAGGAATATGTCAGGTCCAGACGGTCAACTGACATCCAAGGCCCTGTCTATCTTCTTCAGTACTTTTGTGATGCTTCAGTTCTGGAACCTTTTCAACGCCCGCTGCCTCGGGTTGCGGCAATCAGCCTTCACGGGTATCTGGGAAAACCGGTCACTGCTATTGATCGCAGCCGCAATCTTTTTCGGTACGATCCTGCTGGTGCAGTTTGCTGGAGAAAAAGTCTTTCGTACAGTACCGCTCACTGGGCAGGAGTGGGGGATCATCATCGGTGCGACTTCGCTCGTGCTATGGTTCGGCGAGTTCCGCCGCTGGCGGGCCCGCATCGCGACCACCTGATAACGGCTGGACTGAAACTTTTCGGGATCACAGACGAAACACGCATATGTACCTTTCTTAAGTAAGACTATGCGGCAATACCCTTAACATAGGATAGCTTGGAGAAGAGTGAATGAGACGACTACCGGTCTACTTATTGCTAGATACGTCCGGCTCGATGACAGGCGAACCGATTGAACAGGTCAAGAACGGCGTCCAGTCGCTCGTCGCGGCGCTGCGGCGGGATCCGCAAGCGCTTGAGACTGCCTACCTGAGCGTGATTACATTTGATTCCACGGCGCGGCAGGTCGTCGCCCTGAGCGACCTTGCGAGCTTTCAACCCCCGGATCTGAAGGCGTCGGGCACGACGGCGCTGGGACCGGCGCTGGAATTAGTCGCGGACTGTGCGGCTCGGGAGCTTGTTAAAAGCTCGCCGGAAATCAAGGGTGATTGGAAGCCCATGTTGTTCATTATGACGGACGGCGTTCCTGATAGCGGCTGGGAGCGGGGTTTGTTACGGTTTCGTGCTGAGAAGTGGGGCGTGGTCATCGGCTGTGCGATTGGTGCAAACGGCGACCGCAAAGTACTTGAGGAAATCGCGGGACCGGAGCGGGTAGTGGTGATGGAGACAGCCGACTCTGCCTCATTTATGGCCTTTTTCAAATGGGTGTCGGCCTCGATCGCGACTGGAAGCCAGCGTGTCGACCTGAATAAGAAGGACGTCGTCGCCCTGAGCGAACTGCCACCGCCACCGCCCGAGCTCAGAATACCCTGAGCATTACCGTTGGAGTAATCGATGCGACGCCTTCCCATCTACCTTCTCATGGACACGTCGGGCTCAATGCGCGGCGAGCCGATCGAGGCGGTCAAGGTTGGTTTGCAGGCAATGCTCACCTCTCTTCGACAGGATCCGCAGGCGCTGGAGACAGTTCACCTCTCACTCATCACTTTTGACAAGGATATAAAAGTTCTTGTGCCGCTATCGCCCCTCGAGCTGTTCAAGTTGCCTGTTCTCGAAACGCCTGACTCCGGTCCGACCCATCTTGGTGCTGCTCTTGAGGAGCTCTGCCACCGAGTCGATTCTGAGGTCTTACGATCGACACCTGACGTGAAGGGCGACTGGATGCCCATGCTCTTTGTCCTCACCGACGGCAGCCCTTCGGATAAGATGGCCTATCGAGAAGTAATCCCGAAGGTTCGTTCACGCGGCTTTTCGACAATTATTGCGTGCGCGGCTGGCTCAAAGGCGAAGACTGATGAACTGCAGCCACTCGCGGATACGGTAGTCACGCTCGACACTATGGATGCTGGTACGTTCGCAACCTACTTCAAGTGGGTATCCGCGACGATTGGCTCGGGCAGCAATAGCGTAGGGTCGGCATTCAGCGCGACATTGCCTGCGCCACCCCCTGAAGTGCACGTGGTCGTCTGACGAATACTCAGTCTAAGTGGGAATCGATGCACACCCGTTGGCGGACGATAAAACTATGACACACAAGCTTATTCCAGGGACACCGGAAGATGCGGGCGAGCCACTGAAGGGGGGCGGTGGCGAGACTGGCCGGCAAGCGTCGGAAGTCGACGCAGATCGCATTGATGGTCAGGCCATAATTGACGGTGCAACCGCGCCCACGATTCCAATACGAGAAAGAGATAATAATCAGGTTGGGCATTCGGCAAAAAATCCGGCCGCCGAACAGTCGCTGCGGCCAGCAGTACCCGTTCCCACGGCTGGCTCCTACCGGCTGTCGCTAAGTCTTCCCAATGTGGCTGGTGGCAAACCATACGAGGCTTCAATTCGGGCCTGCCTGAAATCACCGCCCATCGCCGGGCTCGAGGCGAGTCGGTATAGGCTTACGATTCTATCGATCGATGGCCTCGCCGAAACCGGTCTCCACCATGACATCGACGGAGATTTCATCCGTATCCACGGCACGACCACGTTAGCGGGTGATCATCGGCTACGGTTCTTTTTCAGGGTCGGCCACCCGGATCTTCCGAGTATCGACGGCCACGACGACCTCACCTTAACGGTAAATCCTGATCCGCGATCGCTCTGGAAGGAGATCGAACCGGATCCCAAACTGCCTTTCCACAAGCCGCACACTGCCTCCCAAAGGCTTCTCACACCGGATGCGTCCCTTGTTGCAGCAAGCCGTCGTGGCCGATCACACGCGCACGAGGGCAGTTTTCGGGACGATGATTTCGCGCTAGGCTACGACAAGTTAAGTGGCTGGCACTACATGGTGGTGGCCGATGGCGCCGGTTCTGCAAAACTCTCGCGGCGAGGGTCTAAGGTCGCGAGCGAAGCCGTTCGGGAACCGTTGCTGGCGCACTTCAGTTCATCTCTCGGTGCGGATTTCACGGCCGCCGTCCTTCGGCACGGGCTCGATGGTGATATGGCCTCAGGGCAGATAATCAGAACGGCTCTTTACAACTCACTCGGTGCTGTCGCTCTTGTTGCTCGTAAGGCGGTCGAGGGAGAGGCAGCGGCGAATGCCACCAAGTTGCGTGACTACTCCACGACGTTCTTGCTCTCCGTGTGCCGGCGTTTCGACGTCGGCTGGTTTGCCGCAGCCTTTACCATCGGCGACGGCGGCGTCGCTATTTACAGCAAGAATCGCGGTGTGACGCCGCTTTCTCGGGCGGACAGCGGTGAGTTCGCTGGGCAGACTCGATTCCTCACTATGGCTGAGGTGTGGCAGGACTCGAATGGGATTAACGACCGGATTGACTTCACAGTAACACCGGATATCACCGCCCTCGTAGCCATGACGGATGGGGTTAGTGACCCGAAGTTTGAGACGGACGCGAAGTTCGCCGAGGCTAACTGCTGGCACGCTTTCTGGAAAGAACTTGGCACAGTAGGACTCGAGCCAGGTAACGAAAAGGCAGCTGACGAGTTGCTGGACTGGCTCGGCTTCTGGTCGGTCGGTAACCATGACGATCGCACCCTTGCCGTACTCCTACCCACGTGACGACGCTGCGGACTTACTACCATGCCTGACATCATTCAACTTACCGCGAAGGATGGATCACCGGTTTCCTTCGTCGACTCGATTATCGCCTCTGGCGGGATGAAAGACGTCTATTTCTCCCCAGACCGCAGCTATGTGGTGGCGTTTTTTCGGGACCCTCAGGACGCCAACGCCCGCGATCGTCTCGATAATATTGTCGGCGTCTACCGGCAACGCATCTTCGACCAGCCCGGTGGCGACTACTGGAAGCGGCTGTTCTGCTGGCCGACGAAGATCGTTGAGGCCCGAGGCAAACTCGGCATCGTGGCTCCGACTTATATGTCCCACTTCTTTTTTGAACACGGATCCCGAAACGGCGACTTTCTGGGGATCAAGGGTAAGGAGAAGCAGGGTAAATGGTTTGCTTCGGCGGAGCACCGCGCCAAGTACGTTGACCCCAAGGAGCTCGGTGATTGGCGGAGCCATCTTAGGATCTGCATTCAGATTGCTAGGGCTGTCAGGCGGATGCATGCGGCGGGCCTCGCTCACTCCGACCTCTCGTATCGGAACGTCCTTATCGATCCGAAGGACGGAAATGCATGCATAATTGACATCGACGGTTTGGTAGTGCCCAACAAATATCCTCCTGATGTCATCGGTACTCCAGACTTTATCGCTCCGGAGGTGGTGGCAACGCTTGGGATGCCTAAAGATAAGAGATGCCTACCTAGAATCGAGACCGATCGGCACGCGCTCGCGGTCCTCATTTACATGTATCTTCTCTACCGGCATCCATTGCGCGGCAGCAAGATGCATCACGCCGATAGTGACAAGGACGACGCCCTGATGATGGGGAGCGGCTCGCTGTTCATCGAGCATCCTTCAGACACCTCCAACCGGCTCAATGTCAAGGCAGTGAAGCGGGAATGTCTCCCCTGGGCTGACGTGGGCAAAATGCCGTACACAATTACGGGCCCGTTGCTCAGGCAGTTATTCGATCGCGCGTTCGTCGAGGGTCTTCACCAGCCGCATTTACGGCCGACGGCCGACGACTGGGAGCAGGCACTCGTCAAGACGGTGGATCTGTTGCAGCCATGCTCGAATCCCAACTGCAGCCAAAGGTGGTATGTGTTTGATAACTCCACCCGTCCGACTTGCCCCTTTTGCGGCACTCCGTACCGTGGCGACTTGCCTTTGCTCAACCTCTACTCATCGCGGGGAAAGGGTTCGTTTCTCGCAGACAACCATCGCCTGATGGTGTTCACGAACCAGTACCTCTACCCGTGGCACGCGAGCCGCAATGTGTTTCCCAACGAGAAGCTCACGGAGGAACAGCGGAAGCCGGTTGGCTACTTCGTTCTTCACGGTGGACGATGGGTATTCGTCAACCAGAGGCTCCCCGACATGAAGGACATCGACGAGGACAAGCCGGTGCCAATCGGTTCCATGGTTGAACTCATCGACGGCAAGAAGTTTCTGCTTTCTGCCGGCGACGGCGGCAGACTTATCCACGTGCAGATGGTTCGTGCCTAGCGGTCAGTACCGTTCCAGCAACCAACTCCCCATCCCCCGAGCTCAAGCCCAAACCACCTGTCATGTCACAACGCCGCCTTCCAGTCTATCTCCTGCTCGACTGCTCCGAATCAATGATCGGCGAGTCCATTCAGGCCGTTGAGAAGGGCGTTGAATCGCTGCTCTCGCAGCTTCGGGCGGATCCGCATGCTCTCGAGACCGCTTACGTCAGCATCATCACCTTCCACCGAACGGCTCAGCAGGTGGTCCCCCTCACGGAGGTCTCCGCCGTGCGGCCGCCGCGGCTTGCGGTTCGTCCCGGCACGTCGCTCGGCGCAGCACTGACCACCCTGCGGGACTGCATCCAACGTGAAGTCCGGCGGACGACGCCCGACATGAAGGGGGACTACAGGCCTATCGTGTTCCTCCTCACCGATGGGCAACCGACCGACGGGTCTGGAATCGTCCGTGAGGCGATCACTTGGCTCACAACCCCCAAGATCGCTAACCTATACGCGATCGGCTGCGGCGAAGACGTTGATTACGAGACCCTTCGCAGGGTCGCTGACGTCGTGTTTCGGCTCGACGAGGTTGGCCCCGAAACGCTGCGGAAGTTGTTTATTTGGCTCACGGCTTCCGTTCAACAGGCGAGCCGCGGAGTCGCTGAGGGTGAGCCTCGCGACGGAATCGACCTAACCAAGAAACCACCGGAGGTGGCCCTCTACAAGGAAGGCACCACGGCCTCCCTGGAACAACCCCGGCAAGTGTTTCTCAAGGCCCGCTGCAGCCGGCTGCGCAGATCATACCTGATGCGATTCAGGCTCCACGACGAGCACCCGGTCTATGTTCCTGTACGCTCGCACGAGTTGGAATCGGGCTTCGAGGAGGGCGGCGGGTATGAGAGTTCATCGATCAATTCGTCACAGTTAGCCGGCTGCCCGCCCTGCCCGTACTGCGAGAATCCTGGCGCTGCGGTGTGCGAATGCGGCACACTCATGTGCACGCCTGCGGAATCACCAGTGGACGTGCTATGCCCCGGCTGCCTGGTGAAGAACACGTTCTCCGGTGGAGGCGAAGGCTTCGCGATCGAGCAATCCCCGGGTTGAATTCCTGACCGAATCTATTGTGGGCAACCAACTGCTGACATCGACCCCAGTTAGTCAACACTGCCATGGTTGAGATTCACAACCCCTCACAGCAGCAGACGCTTTCGCTCGTTGACGCTAGCGATCTATCGGCCCTTACGATCGAGCAAGCCCATTCCCTAATGGGAAGGAATGGCTGGCTTCGGCTTGACTCGCTGATGTCTTTGTCTTCCGATGTCGCGGCAGTGCTTGCGAGGCATGAGGGAGGCTTAGGGTTCGGCATGCTGACTTCGGTTTCCGAGGCAACAGAAGAGTCCTTGGCAGGCCACAAAGGGGAACTTGATATCCCTTTCCTTAAGGAACTCAAAAGCCGTGCTCTCGCCACGAAGCTGGCAGGTCATCCAACATGGTCCACCAAGCAGTTGCTCCACATCTCAGACGCAGCGGCCGAAGGGCTTGTCACCCGCGCCGGCCTGCTTCACTTGGACATAACAGGACTTCACAACCTTTCTCCGCATGCGCGGATGCTGTTGGAAACACATAATAGGCTTTATCCACCTGAGCAGCGTCCGGCTGAGCCAGATTACAAAAGTCTTGCCGCTGACGTCCTGCGAGGAGCGGATGCCGAGAGAATCCGAAGAGATGCCCCGATCGGAGGACTCCGACTGTTCACACTCTTTCTATTGCTTCTGGCACGATTAGCCATTTACTCGTATGCATTCTTCTACGTGACCTTTGAGCTAAGGAGCGCTCTTAATACCAAGCTTACGCTCGCCTCGCTATTGTGGCCGATAATCTGCTCTTTGTGGCCGTATTTCGTCGCGGACTTTGTACTTCTGGTTTTTGCGAAACTCGCGAAGGACTTAAAGTCATGAGTAACAGCAGTCCCGACCCTGGCGCAAGGTCTTATGTGGCGTCGATCGCGCTCCGATATTGGTGGCTATTCGTCGCACTTCTGGGATTCCTCGTGCTTCGGGTTCTGCTGGGCTGGCCGATCCTCGACACGGCGAAAATCGTGTTCCTATCGATCACGTTCTTTAGCATCTTCAGCCCAGGGCTTCTCACACGCTTGCTCGGCTCGTCTGGACTGCCAGCGGTCGAATGGGTGGTTCGCGTTACGAGCGGCCTGTGCTGGGCGGTCGTTCTTGACACACTTAACCCGCCCGTGTGGTTTGCGGTCGGTTTTCCCGTAGTGGTGCTAGCCGTAGGGTCTTGGTTAGCGAGACAACCGTTCGTGCAGAGCCGTATCACCGACACGTCCCTATTGACTGTCAAGGCCCCTCTGGTGACCGCTGCACTGATTTTTGTACTTCCCTGGCTCTCGTACGTGTGGCGGGGAGAACAACGCACGCTCCTGCGACAAGTCACGGATCGCAGCGCTCGATCAGGCTTATATGAAGTAAATACGAGTTTGGGAGCCCGAACCGCCAACGACGAGGGAACGACGTTAAAGAACGTCGATGACGGAGCCCTATTTAAATGGAAAGACGACGAACTCCAGGGAATACTGAAAGCCAACGAAGGCAAATGGGTATTTATCCGGAGTGCGGGGTTTCGTAATCGTCTGCTGGGGAGTTATCCCAACATCGTGTCAATGCGTCTCGATTCCGATCAGAACCCACCGCCAGATTTTGCAGTCGGGCCCGGCACTGACACCGGCATAGCGAATCCACCGTAAACGGAATCGCGATGCCCCTTTACGAGTGACAAAACTTGTTTTCTGTTGACTAGGACCTAAACACCACCTCCGAGGAACTGTCTCATGGGCTTTTTTGATCGCGTGAAGGAATTAGCCGGCAAGGCCCAAAAGTACTCGCTTGGCACGCTGACACCCGACAAGCGAACCGCTCACTGTGCCGTTCGTGCACTTGCGCTGATTACCGCAGCAGATGGCAAAGTTGAAGAAAGCGAGGTTGCTCTGGCATCGGAGGTGATTAGCAAAGACATGCGAATTATCAAATATATGGGAGTCACTGAAGCACTCGAGGCCTTTCAGGCGTACGTTGCCGAAGTGTTGGACAGCAGCGCTGCAATGCGGCCGATCGTGATAGCACGTGTGGTTGGAACGATCGGCGAGCACTGCCCGCCTGCAAATCGCAACGAGGTTTACACCATCGCCGAAAGTATGGCGGCTGCAGACGGTGAAGTAGCCCCAGCCGAAAAGCTGATTCTGGACAAACTTAAAGCTGCTCTGAAAGTGTGATCTGTAGTCGCAGTCCCAAAGGTATTCGTTCACATCCGAGGCAGACATAGGATCTAGTACCCGTTGTCTGGCCCAAACACAGCCCTACGACGTCTGAGGCATCACTCATGAACACGACTCACAAGCATCGGATTCGAGCCACGGGCCTATCCGGATCCCCAGTATGGTTGCGCTTCTGGTGGGTCATACTCGGCGGGATTGCGATACTCCTTCGCGTGGTCCTTGGCTCGTAATGCTTTCGGTACATGTCACCGTGCTCGACCGTGTCGCATCGATTGCTTTACTCCTCTCTAACCGATACTGTTACTCGGATCACTTGTTGCATTCCTAATCTGTGAAAGGACGCTTTAATGGCCGTTGTCGTAAACATGAGACATCCAGCGAATGGATTGACTCAAAAGGGGTTTGCTGGCTTTAGCTGGACGACGCTTTTTTTCGGTGCGTTTCCAGCGCTGTTTCGTGGTGATTTTGCCACTTTCATTGGTGCCTTTGTCGTATTCCTTATCTTAGCTATCACCACAGCGGGCATCGGGGCGCTGATTGCCAGCCTTGTCTGGGCCTTTAAGTACAACAAGTACTACACATCCAAACTTCTTGAAAAAGGTTACGAATTCTCCGACACTCCTCAAAAAGTTGCGATTGCCAAACAATACCTAGGAATTGTCTAGTCTTCGTCCATCAAATAAATCGCTCGGACAGAGGCCATAGAGTCCCGCGTCCATAATCGGCGATTTATGTGAAACCAGGATACCTAAATGTGGTCGTTGGCTTGGGTCATAAACCTGGCTCTCCTACGCGACTAAAAGGAAAGACAAGACATTCACCAAACAGCGCTGGCGCACGACGTTCAACGGGAAGAGGCCTTGTCCCGGTCGTCGAAATAGGAAGTTCAACGTCAGGCCGACATTGGCGTCTGTCGTTTGCCGTGATTAAGAATCGCCTACCAGACAAATGGCACCAAGCGCCATTTCACCAATGCGGTATAAGTGTTGAAGCTCTGAGCATTAGAGAGGCGGAGCCTTGACTCCTCAACGACAATTCGTATCGCAATCGCAGTGAGCGACAGAATCATCAGAGGTAATGCTCCCCATTTGGTTTGTGTGGTACAGCAACTCAGCAGCATAAGCGTTTCGCCCAGATACATGGGATGCCGAATGTATTGATAGGCGCCGCTCGTCACGAGCGGTCGATCATGAGGCAACACGGCGAAAGATTTTCCCAGGTGGCAAATTGAGATTACGGTGATCAAGGCACCGCATGTAAATAAAGCCTGACAGCGCCATGGCCACACGAATGGCGGTCCGGCGAGCTGCGAAACTATCCCACTGATTGCCAAGCTCGGAAGAGCAGCCACGAAGTCGTGACTCGCGATTAAGTTGCGAGGCGGATGACGGGTGATGAATGCGCATGCGACGACAGCATGAATCGCCGCAGCGGATACGCCGACAACGGTTATCTCGGCTGAACTCATCCGCAAGAGTGTCTGAACACTCCACCATCCCGCACTTGCAGCAAGTAGAAAATCCACACTCTTAGAACGTGTTCTTCCATCCCTGAACGGCGTGCAAATGCTTTTCAGT
>Ga0247834_1007689_pt1 | contig 11330 bp, 10 predicted proteins | sample LaCruzMarch2015__8_FD_187118 | JGI IMG/M metagenome (GOLD analysis project Ga0247834, IMG submission 187118) | Freshwater microbial communities from meromictic Lake La Cruz, Castile-La Mancha, Spain - LaCruzMarch2015_12m | ecosystem: Environmental > Aquatic > Freshwater > Lake | place: Spain... | reverse complement strand
CTGTTGGAGCACAAGGTTCTGTTGGAGCACAGGGTGCTCAAGGAACTGCAGGTCCATCAACAACAGTAAATGCATCAGCAATCACTACAAATGCGGATTTCTTCCCAGTATTTGTTGCAGGAACAGGTAATCAAACTCCAAGTATTAGAACTAGTGCAACAGCATTTAGTTTTAATCCATCTACTGGTACTCTTACTGTTACTGGTGATGTTAATTCTGGTTCTGATGAAAGGTTAAAGGAAAATATTAAAACTATTGAAAATGCTCTTAAAACAATTGAAAATCTTCGTGGGGTGAAATTTAATTGGAAGGAAAGTGGAAGACCATCATTAGGTGTGATTGCTCAAGAACTGGAAGAAGTTCTCCCAGAACTTGTAAGTGGTGATGTGAATAAAACAGTAACTTATAATGGTATTATTGGAGTTCTTATAGAAGCAGTGAAAGAACTTAAGAGAGAAGTAGAAGAACTTAAAAGAACTAAATAATCATAGTAAACTACCGAGTGGAGACACGATGATGGTACAGGTAAAAAGTTCTATTAATACGTGGAGATAATATAAATGGCAATTCAAATATCTGGAAATACTGTTATTGATAATGACCGTAGGTTTTTTGGTAATACAACAACACGAAACTTTTTTGCTGGTGGTGCAGGAAATATTACGACAACAGGGACGGATAATGTTTTTATAGGTAATGTTGCAGGACTTTGCAACACCACTGGAACTCATAATAACTTCATTGGCAGTAGTGCAGGATGTTCCAACACCACTGGATGTAATAATAACTTCTTTGGTAATCTTGCGGGACGTTCCAACACCACTGGAGGTTGTAATAACTTCTTTGGTGGTCTAACAGGATGTTCCAACACCACTGGATGTAATAATAACTTCTTTGGTAATCTTGCGGGACGTTCCAACACCACTGGAAGTAATAATAACTTCTTTGGTAATCTTGCAGGATATTCCAACACCACTGGAGGTTATAATAACTTCATTGGTTCTAGTGCAGGACGTTGCAACACCACTGGAATTCATAATAACTTCTTTGGTCGTGATGCAGGATTTTCCAACACCACTGGAGGTTGTAATAACTTCTTTGGTAATGGTGCAGGATATTTCAACACCACTGGAAATGATAATAACTTCTTTGGTTCTAGTGCAGGACAGAGCAACACCACTGGAGGTTGTAATAACTTCTTTGGTAATGCTGCAGGATGTTCCAACACCACTGGAAGTAATAATAACTTCTTTGGTCGTGATGCAGGATTTTCCAACACCACTGGAATTTATAATAACTTCTTTGGTGGTCTAACAGGATATTCCAACACCACTGGAGGTTGTAATAACTTCTTTGGTAATCTTGCGGGACGTTTCAACACCACTGGAAGTAATAATAACTTCTTTGGTAATCTTGCAGGATATTCCAACACCACTGGAGGTTGTAATAACTTCTTTGGTAATGCTGCAGGATATTTCAACACCACTGGAGGTTGTAATAACTTCTTTGGTAATGTTGCAGGATGTTCCAACACCACTGGAAATGATAATAACTTCTTTGGTCGGTATGCAGGATGTTCCAACACCACTGGAAGTAATAATAACTTCATTGGTAATTGTGCAGGATGTTCCAACACCACTGGAAGTAATAATAACTTCATTGGTAATTGTGCAGGACGTTGCAACACCACTGGAATTCATAATAACTTCATTGGTAATGTTGCAGGATATTGCAACACCACTGGAGGTTGTAATAACTTCTTTGGTAATGCTGCAGGATATTCCAACACCACTGGAGGTTGTAATAACTTCTTTGGTAATGCTGCAGGATGTTCCAACACCACTGGAAGTAATAATAACTTCTTTGGTCGTGATGCAGGATTTTCCAACACCACTGGAGGTTGTAATAACTTCTTTGGTAATGTTGCAGGATGTTCCAACACCACTGGATGTAATAATAACTTCATTGGTTCTAGTGCAGGATGTTGCAACACCACTGGAAGTAATAATAACTTCTTTGGTAATGTTGCAGGACGTTACAACACCACTGGAAATGATAATAACTTCATTGGTTTTGCTGCAGGACGTTGCAACACCACTGGATGTCATAATAACTTCTTTGGTAATTATGCAGGACAGAGAAACACCACTGCATCCAATAACATTGCAATTGGTCAACGTGCAGGAACAACCGGAGGTTCTCCAGGTGGTCTAATCAACTTCACAACCACAGGAAACCAAATTGTGATGGGAAATGCAAGTCATACCGTTGCCTGTATTCAAATTGCATGGACTCTTGCTTCAGACATTCGTTATAAGTGTGTATGGGGAAATGTATCTCACGGAAGAGATTTCTTAAGAGACGTTACTCCAATTAAATATTCATTTATAGACCACGAAACTCAAGAAGTAACAGATACTCATAAGAGATATGGATTTAGTGCTCAAGAAATTCTTGCACTTGAAGGAGAAGAACCAATTATCGTAAGTGATACAAATCCAGATAACCTTGGAATGAATTATGAATATATGATACCAATTCTTGTAAATGCAATTAAAGAACTTGATGCAGAGAATAAATCTATTCTTGCAAGATTAGAAGCACTTGAAAATCCTGTATAAAATCTGTTATAATTAGTTAAAGTTAGATTTGTAATATGAAAAGAGTATTGATTGCAACTCCCTGCTTGGATGGAAAAGTTGATGCATGGTTTGTAAATTCGTTATATGAATCTACAAAACTTGGATTGAAAAATGATGTAATGTTTCAACCAGTTTTTCTTGCTAATGAAAGTATTCTTCCAATGGCAAGAAATGAACTTCTTAATCTTGCATATCAACAAGAATATGATGTAATGGTTTTCATTGATGACGACGAAGAATGGAAAGCAGAAATTCTTTTAGAAATTGTTCAATCACCAAAAGATGTAGTTGCTGTTCCTGTTGTAAATAAAGGAGATAAAAAAGTAGAGTATAATGTATATGGGGTGAATAAAAATCCAGACCCAACTGATGGTTACTTAAAAATTGATAGATGCGGAACTGGATTTATTAAACTTTCAAAAAATGTAATAAAAGATTTGTGGGAAAGTAATCCAGAGTGTATATTTAGAGGAAAAAAATTAAAATATATTTGTGAGTATAGTTTGATTAATGATGGATTTGTAGGTGAAGATATAATGTTGTGTGAAAAAATTAAAGAACTTGATTATCAAATTTGGTTAAGTCCAAAACATACAGTTTCTCATATAGGAACTAAAAAGTTTAAAGGTAATTTTATGAAAAGTTATGACTTATGAACACGATTGATATTGTTATTCCTACAATGTGGTGTGATGAAAATTTTATAGATTATTTAGAAAAATATTGTTCATACACGAATGTAAATCAAATTTATTTAATAGATAATCAAAAACAAAAAAAACCCAATACAGAAATTCTCAATCATCCAAAGATAAAAATAGTTTGCTATAACAAAAACATCTATGTTAATCCTGCGTGGAATGAGGGTTATTATCGTTCTAGTGCAGATATAATTTGTTTATTAAATGATGATGTATTTGTAGAAGAAGAACTTTTTAATTATGTTAAAGATTTAGACACAACAGAAATTGATATTATTGGTTCTTACTTGAAAGGAACTGATGATAATTATCACATTAATTCTTCTTATTATAATGGGAGTGAACTTATCAAACTTAATTTTAATAAGAAGCAACCCATAGGGGGCCAAAGTTATGCTTTTGGTGTTTGTATGTTTATTAAAAAATCTTCTTACAAAGTAATTCCAAGTTTATATAAAATTTGGCATGGGGATGATTATTTGGTACAAAATTGCAATAATGTTTATGTATTTAAAACCAATAAAATTCACGGTAGAATATCTAAAACTCTTACAAATTTTGATAAAAATTCTTCAATTCAAACAAGAATTAATTTAGATACTCATAATGCATATACTTATAATCACTTCCAAAATTCAAAAAACTGGGATATACTTAAAAGTAAAATAAAAAATCATAAAAATATATTTGGTGAAATAAGATGAAAACCCAATTAGAAATTTTAAAACCAATTCCAACAGCATGGACTGACCATATTACTTTTGCACAATGGATTGTAAATAAACAACAACCAGAAGTAATTGTGGATTTGGGAGTTGCTTTTGGTTATTCATCATTTTGTTTTGGTCTTCCAAAAATTGGAAAAATTTATGGAATTGATACTTTTGAAGGAGACCCAATGTCTGGGCATAACAATACCTTTGATTATGTAAAACAAAAAAGAAAAGAACTTAATATGAATAATATTACTTTCATCAAAGGTTATTTTGGATTAGTTGCAAAACAATGGAAGAAACCAATTGATATTTTGCACATTGATGGATTTCATACATATAGTGCAGTCAAAAATGATTACGATACTTGGAGTAAATTTGTAAAAGATGATGGGGTAATTTTATTTCATGATACATGTGTTCCTCATTATGGTGTTCACCAATTCTTTGATGAGATACCATTACCAAAAACTAATTTTACTTGTTCTCATGGTCTGGGAGTGGTATCAAAAAACTCAAATTTAATTAAAGAAATACAAGAAACATTTCAACTTGACAAATGACCAAAAACATTATAGAATTCTCATAGGAAAAAATTATTAAATGAAATCAAAATACACTATTTTTCATATTCAAGGTGGAATTGGAAAACACGTCGCAGCAATAGCAGTGGCAAAATGTATCAAAAATAATTATCCAGATAGAAAGTTAATTGTTGTCTGCGTATATTCAGAAATTTTTCTAAATATTCCTTTTGTTGATAGAGTGTATCAATTAGGAAGTACAAGTTACTTCTATCAAAATTATATACAAGACAATGACTCTTTAATTTTTTATCACGAACCATACTACACAACTGACCACATTCACAAAAAACTTCCACTAATTGAAAATTGGTGTAAGTTATATAATTTAAAATTTAATAATGAGAAACCAGAATTAAAATTTAATAAATTGCAAAAAAATATTGCAAAAGAAGTATGGTGTAAAAATAAAAAACCAGTGATGGTTATTCACACCAATGGTGGAGTGATGAGTACTGATGCAAAACCTTACTCTTGGACAAGAGATATGCCAGAAACTCTTGCACAACAATTAGTTGATTATTACAAAGATAAGTATGAAATTTATCAAATTACAAAAGTCAATTCAATAAAATTGAAAGGGGCAAATCATATTTTTGCAACTCCAGAGAGTTCATTATCTTTAATGGAACTTTTTAGTTTGCTTATACATAGTCGTAAGAGAATTTTAATTGACTCTTCTGTACAACACGCAGCAGCTGCATTAAGATTGCCATCTACAGTTCTTTGGAATGGCACAAGTCCAAAAGTTTTTGGTTATGATATTCACGATAATATCTGTACTCAAATTCCACATGACTTTAAACTTCCAGGAAGTTACTTATTCGACTTTGATTTTAATGGGTCTGAAATAGAGTACCCCTTTACAGAACAAGAAGAATTGTATGATTTTGATACAATTATTCAATCTATAGATAAACAATAAGGAGAAAATTATGAAAGAAATGATTAAAGAAATTATTCGTGAAGAAATGAATCGTTTAAATAAAAATTTTTATTTTATGGCAGGTCTTCCAAGATCAGGAAGCACTTTACTTTCTTCAATTTTAAATCAAAATCCAAGATTTTATTCCGGTCCAAGTTCTCCAGTTGTTGCAACAATGATTGGGTTGGAAAATCATTTTTCTAATGATGAACTTTTTCTTGGATACCCAAAACCACAACAAGCAAAAGAAATTATTGCATCCGTTCTCCCACAATATTATAGTGACCGACAAGAACCTGTAATCTTTGATAAGAACCGTTCGTGGACAGTTCGTATGAATTATATTCCTGGATATTTTGATATTCAATCCAAAGTAATTTGTCCTGTTAGAGATACTGCAGAGATCCTAACTTCTTTTATTTCAATGATGAGAAGAAATCCATATGAAGTAAATGGGAAAATTAATTTTATTGATGAAATGTTAGTTAAAAATAATATCCCATTAACTGACGACAACCGTTGTGAATTTATTGCAAGTCCAGATGGAATTTTGGGTCAATCTGTTGAAGGTCTTAGAAAGGCACTAATGGAAGGGTATGACAATTCAATTCATTTAGTAGAGTATCGTGATTTGGTGAATAACCCGAAAGAAACCGTAGAGAAAATTTATGAGTTTTTAGGAGAAGAATTATTTGAGCACGATTTTAATAAATTGGACAATGTAAACAGAGAAAACGATGCACAAATCTATGGATTTGCTGATATGCATGATGTTAGACCAACGTTAGAATCCGTCTCTAAAAATCCAGAAGATATTCTTTCACCAGAAATTTTGGAAAAATGTAAAGATACTGAATTTTGGAGAATTGTAAACTCCGATTTTGAAGATACTAACGAACTTGAAGATGAAGAAGTTCTAGAAATTTTTGAGGATGAGCAAGAAAATGATACTCAACTCATCGGATCATAAATATTAATTAATTACCACAACACAAGGAGAAAAACAATGGAAGAAAGAATTCCGACAGCACAAGAAATTTTACAAACTATTTCGGCAGCAAGAGATAGTGTCTGGGTTATTGGTGATGAAATTTCAAAAGAAAATATTACTAAGCAAAATGTAGAAACAGTTCAAAGAAATGTTGGTCACCTTGGAATTGTAATGAGTAGTGAGCACGTTACTGCATCTGGAGAAGATCTTTCCGATTTAACTGGTGCAATTCAAGATGGAAATGAATTCATTGAACTTCATAACTCTCTACTTCAAGATTAATTTTTGTTTTTAACATAAATATTTAAAAACACTCCAAGATGTCTGTACAAGCAGAGAACTTCACAATACAACAAGGAGAGACTTTCTCAAAAGATTTTATTCTCAAAAACCCTGATAAGTCTCTGGTTGGTATTTCTTCTTATACTTCCACTGCATTTCTTGCAAAGTATGCAGGAGACTCAACGACTTATGCATTCACTGTTGGTATTACTACAAGTACCTCAACAATACGCATCTCACTTGCAAGTACTATTACTGCAACATTAGATGCAGGTAGATATTATTATAATGTCTTTACTGTTGATGGTAGTTCAGTCAAGCAAAAACAAAGAGAAGGTAATGTACTTGTAAATGCATCAGTTTTATCCTAAAATAAATACATTAACAGTATAGAAGATTATATAAGTGTCTCTTAAAAAACCAACTGAATTTTTTGGAAAAAATAATAATAAAAAGGAAGAGGTTACAACAAGTCTTCCTGAAAATCTAGGTGAATATAAATCAAACTTAAAGAACATTGAGGTTCTAAATGAGTTCACAGAGAACTTTGGTTCTTTTGCTGATAATATTACAAAAATCAATACCCTAGAAGAAGGAATCCAAGAGTTAAAAGAAGAACTTAAAAATACTCTTACGCAAGATGATTTAGACAATGCAGTAATGTCTAACTTACTCATTTTAGAGAAGAATATTGATAGCATACAAAAAAATCTAAAAGGAATCAATAGAGAAAATCTTAAAAATATCTATGAAGAAGTAGAAAATATATCAAATCAAGTTTTATTAGTCACAGAAGAACTTCCAAGATATAAAAATCTTATCAAATCTAATGAAGTTTATCTTGATAAGAAACTGGTCAAATATCAAGAAAGTGTAAACGAAAACTTAACTGATTTTAGTAACTTTATTGATAATAAGTTTGATGTTATTGAGCAATCTATTGAGAATAGTATTGAAGGTATTAATGAAAGTGCATTAAATGAGATTACAACAAATGTAAAAAACATTGAGAAGTTAGTTAATACAGAAATCCCAAAACATAAAAAACAAGTCACTGAAAAAGTCATAGAGATTGATGAGAAGTTTTCTTCTTATCAAAAAAACATTGAGAACTATCAGGAACAAATACAACTTAAAATACAAGAAGTTCAGCAATCTTTTGAGACTTTATTTGAAAATGAGGTTCCAAAGTATCAAAGTCTTCTTGCAAATGCAAAAATTGAGAATGATAAGAAAGTTGAGAATATTGTAAATAAACTGACTCATAAGATAAAGGCACTTGCAGAAAATACATTAAAGTTAAATGAAGAACTAGAAAATAAATCAAATGTTCTGGACCAGGCATTTGAGACTAAAATCAGTGCATTAGAAAGTTATATTCTAAATGCAAAGAAAGAAGCAGAAGAAACAACTCAAACTTATAGAAAGTTATATCAGGTTATTGAAGCCAAAGGATTAAGTGACCGGTCTCAATTTGATACTTATGAAAAAGCAATCTCTCATATATCAAGTCAGTTTTCGAGTGTTTATGAAAAGATTGAGGAAACAAAAAAAGAAATAGAGAAGAAAGAACTTTATCAAGAAGAACTCAATAATATTCAGGAAAGTTTTAATCAAAAGTTTATTCAGATTGAAACTTTAATTGAGAATAAAAATCAAAAGTTAAAAGAAGCAAATGAAGTTCTTGTTGATAATATTGTAAGTCTTAAAGAAGAAGTCAGTAAGATTTCTGTGAGTGAACTACACCAAAACTATCAACAGATTTCAAGAAAAGTTAATTATATTGAGGAAGTTTTTAGTAAGTTTAATGAGAAGACATTATTAAACGAAGGGTTACTGAATGAACCACCAACATCTAAAAATAGTGACCCACTCACACCATTAGACCAAAACTTTGTTACATTAGACCAATTACAAAGTCATTACAGACTATTCATCAATCGTATTCAGCAACAACTCTCAACGATTGGTGGTGGTGGTGAAACACGTTTAGAGTTTTTAGATGATGTAGATAGAACTAGTGCAAAGACTGATGGTTATGTTCTTGCATATCGTGCATCTACTGGTAAGTTTATTGGTACTGCTGTAAGTGGTGGTGGAGGTTCAGCATCTCAATGGGTGTCCACAACAGTAGGTATTCATACATTTTCTAATGTTGGAATAGGAACCACAAATCCAACAGAGGCACTTTTTGTAGTAGGTAATGCAGTTTTCACTGGTAATGTCTCTGTTGCAGGAACTGTTACTTATGATGATGTAACTAATGTTGATTCTGTTGGAGTGATTACTGCACGACAAGATGTAATCATTCAAAGAAACTTATTTGTATCAGGTATCACAACTCTTGGTGCATCTAATGGTATTGGTACTGTTACGATTGGTATTGGAAATACTGCACTTCACGTAAATGGAAATGCCCGAGTTACTGGTATTCTTTCTATTGGTCAGGGAACAGTCACGATTGATGGTAATAATAATACTATTACATCAGGGCAAGTTACCATTTCAGGTTCTTCTATTACTCTTGGTGATAATGTAACCATTAATGCAGGTGCAAGTGGTATTAATAGTGCTCCTAATGTTCTTTATGTCGCAAAAGATGGTAATAATGATAATAATGGAACATCTATTGATAATGCAAAACTGACTATTGCAGGTGCAGTATCCATTGCACAATCAGGAACAACCATTAAGGTTCTCTCTGGGTCATATAACGAGAACAATCCAATCACTGTTCCTCCATTTGTTTCTATTGTAGGTGATAGTCTCAAAACAGTTACTGTTGTACCAAATAACTCAACACAAGATATTTTTCATCTCAATAAAGGAACTTACCTTGCACATATGACCTTTACTGGGCACACTGCACCATCAGCAGCAGTAGCCTTTCCAACAGGAATCGCAACAAATGTTGGTGGTGGTTCTTGGGAAAGTCCTTATGTACAGAACTGTACCAGTAACACAACGACTGGAACTGGAATGAGAATTGATGGTGCTCTTGCAGAAGAACTTAAATCAATGGTTGTGGATAGTTATACTCAATATAATCAAGGTGGTGTTGGAATTGCGATTACAAATAATGGTTATGCACAGTTAGTATCAGTATTCACAATTTGTTGTAATCAGGCAATCACTGTACATAAAGGTGGTCAGTGCTCACTTACAAATAGTAACAGTGACTTTGGAACTTTTGGATTAGTTGCAAATGGTGTAAGTGACCTTCAATTTGTAGGAACAGCAGCATCTGCAATCGCAGGAACTGATAATGTGACTGTTGCAATCACAACTACCACAAGACCCTATGAAGGGCAGGTAGTTTATTTTGGAGAACTATATCAATCTGTGGACACAATCACTGTTACAAATGGTGGGAGTGGGTATACAACAGCACCAACAGTCACGATTGCTGCACCAGCAGGCCCTAGTGGTATTACAGCAACAGCATTTGCATCTATTCTAAATGGAAGTGTAACTGAAATCACATTGATTACAAGTGGTTCTCAATACACATCAACCCCAAGTATTACAATTTCAGCACCAGGTTCTGGTACAACTGCAACAGCAACAGCAACCACAGCACCTATTTACTATACAATAAATAGTTCAACACCAATTGTTTCTGGTACCACTACTCTTACACTTGAAGAAAACTTAAACAATACTGTTTCCACAGGGTCTACAGTTTATTTCTTTCAGGTTAGCAAAATCACAGCAAGTTCTCATACATTTGAGTATGTTGGTTCTGGAAATACCATTGCAACAGCAACACCATCAAGAGGTGGAGTTGCTATTCCTGCAAATGAAATTATAGAAACTGCTGGTGGTAGAGTTGTTTTTACAAGCACAGACCAATCTGGCAACTTTAAAATCGGTAATGATATTACAATCAATCAAAATAATGGTACAATTACAGGAAGAGCATTCACAAGAAGTTTATTTAATCAAATGACCCCCTTTATTCTTGCATTAAGTTAAAATGGCACAACTACCAATCAATACTTTTAAGACTGTGACTTTTGAGGTCACGAATTCCACAAGTACAGTTTATACTGCACCAACTGGAATCACATCTATTATTTTGTATGCTCACGTCACAAATGTGACTACAAGTGCAACAAGTTACACAATGTTTCATAAACGAAGTGCTGTTTCCACTGAAATCGCAAATATTGTGATTGTTCCTGTGAATGATGTTCATATTCCGTTAGGTGGCAAGTTAGTTCTTGAGACTGGTGATGAGGTTACTATTTCTGCAGGTGCAAACAGTTCTCTCAAACTTATTTTAAGCATTTTGGAGACCGCAAATGCCTAAACTAATCTCACAAAAAAACTTTACAAACATTGAAATAAACTATGCAAAAACAACTTCAACCCCACAACAGATAATTGATTCATTTTCAAAGAATAGATTTAGGTCTGTAAAGTATCAAATACAAGTTACAAACGATGCTTCATATCACACTGCAAATCTTCTTGCCGGAAAGTTAGTTTT
>Ga0247834_1007682_pt1 | contig 11336 bp, 13 predicted proteins | sample LaCruzMarch2015__8_FD_187118 | JGI IMG/M metagenome (GOLD analysis project Ga0247834, IMG submission 187118) | Freshwater microbial communities from meromictic Lake La Cruz, Castile-La Mancha, Spain - LaCruzMarch2015_12m | ecosystem: Environmental > Aquatic > Freshwater > Lake | place: Spain... | reverse complement strand
CATCAGCACGAAACCAAACGAAAATCACCCCACCATCCGCATGATGGTTTTAACGAATCAGCGGACATCCCCCAGATCGGTCAAACCTGACGAACTGCCATTCAATTAACCTTTTCATACCCCCATGAAGACTCAGCAACACACCTGTTCCGTCTGCGGTTGGCGCTACCTGAACGCCCCTCAAAGATCCACCAGCGGCGGTGCTTCCCATGAAATCTGTCCGTCCTGCGGCTTTGAATCGGGCCACTCAGACGATGACCAAGGCTTTACTTATGAGCAATGGTGCGAGCGCTGGGTTGCGCTTGGATTGTCGTGGTCGAGCGTTGGCACCCCCAAGCCAGCTGGCTGGAACCCGATGAAGGACCTCCACGCACTTAGAAAACGCAAACGCCCTGTGATTCCGGCCATTCGCCTGCGTAAAGCGGCAGCCCTCAAAGAGGCAGACCGCGACGACTCCGGTGAGAAGTGAGGACCGCCTGCTCGGACCGCAGCCCGGCACGCAGGGAAATAGAGCAAAGCGCGTGACGCTGTGCCCCGGACTCTCCATACTTGAAAGCATGACGCGTCCTTTTCCGCCCCTACACCTGATCCTGAAAGCCAGTTTTTGGTCGTGCGCACTTCTGATTGCCAGCGTTGTCCACTCTGCTGAAAAGCCCGCTGAGAAGGGCAAAGGGGACGCAGGCGCCTGGTTGAAACTGCCCGCTGATGGCACGCCCTGGGGCCACCAGAGCACGGGACTTCGCTTCCCACAGGTGCTTGGCCAGTTTGGTCTCAGTTCCGTTTTTCGTGATGCACGACCTGAGGCAGGCGTAGCGGTCACCTATGTCCGACAAGGCAGTGATTTGAAGGCCAGCGTCGTCATCTTCCCCTGCTCTCATGACGTTTCTCTGGGCAGAGATGTGGATGCAATTGTGCGCAAAGAGCACGCGAACTTGGTGAACGATTTACAGGCCGCCGCTCGACAAGGCGGCTATGCTGAAAAGCAGCGTAGCCCGCTGTCAGAAGAAGCGCTGCAACTTTGGAACAATGGCAAGGTGCCCATGACGGTGCAGACCATCGAGATGGTGCCCATGGATAGCAAGGCCAAGCCTTCCTTGCCGGTTATCAATCACTGGATAGCTCTCCTGCTTTACAAGGACCACTTTGTGCAGCTCAGCGTGGTCATTCCAGGCCCCGAGATACAGAAAGATAAGAAGCAGGTCGACGAGCTGATCACGCAGCTATTGCAGTGCATCCGCGAGCCTGCGCTCAAAGATGAAATGCTTCAGCTATGCCAGAAATACATGACCAATCCCCTGTCCAAGGAAGGGAGAGAAGCCGCTGACACACTGCTTGCCTTTTCGAAGGCCAGCCCCGTGTTTGAAATCATCCTTCCTGGGGAAGCCCTGACCACCGTCCTGAATGAAGTCAGCGCTATGTCGCCAGAGGCGTCGCTGGACTTGCTGCGCTCATTCATTGTCGGCTCATCGGTGGTCGCACTGCAAGGCGGGTCCGCCGACGAAAGCCTCGAGGAAGGCGCCCGAATGTTCATCAGCGTTGCCGCGCACTTCCACAAAAGTGATGAGCGCTACCGGCTACCCTTCTTTGTGGAACTCACAGAAGCCCAAAAACAAAAACGAACCGCCGCTTTCTTGAAGGAACGCATGCAGCCGGCCAAGAAACCTTAGCTCATCTGTTTCTGGACCAGACGCGCTGGTGCGCTTTAGGATCATCCGTCGTCATGCAACTGCGCCAAGCCCTCGTCAACCTCGCCATCACCTGCGCACTTGTGTTGCTGGTCGTCTTGATTGCGCTGTTTCTGCGCAGCCACCAGTCTCCACCAATCGCAGTGCCTATCGCTAAGGCGGCTCAAGTGCAGGCCCCGCAAACGGCCCTACCACTGGACACCAAGCATAAAACTCGGTCGGTAGAAGCGCGCTTCCTCAACTTCCCAAACCCAGAACTTATAGACAACGGCACGCTGGAAGCCGACACATTACAGTTTCGATTGCGCGATGGTCAGCCCGTGTTCAGTCTCTACTTCGTCGATACACTGGAAGCCACCCAGCAGTCCTCCGGTCAGATTGCTGATCAAGCGCGCTACTTTGGCAAGGCTTCTCCTGAGGCGGTGATCGAAACGGGTAAAGAAGCGCTCTTGTATGTAACCAGTCTGCTGAAGACCAAGACCTTTCACCTTATGACACGGTGGGAGCGCTCGCCCAGCACCGAGCGCTACTACGCGCTAATCCTGGTGGAGTATGAGAAAGGAAGCTGGACCTACCTTTCTGATCTGCTCGTGCGCCAGGGATTCGCGCGCGTCTCTGGTGTGACCACGCCGCTGCCAGATGACAAGCGCAGCCTGGACACCTATCTCAATGAGCTTAAAAACCACGCCAAATACGCGCGCGAAAAGCGTCTCGGCATCTGGGCCAAGGTAGGAAGTTAAACTCAGATGACGTTTCTCTTGCCAAACGCTCACAATGGACCACTATTCCGACCCGCAGAGTCACGGGGCGTAGCTCAGCCTGGTAGAGCGCTTGCTTTGGGAGCAAGAAGTCGTCAGTTCGAATCTGGCCGCCCCGATTTTAGAGAGTTAGAGGAAAAGAGTCGGAAAGCTTTGGTGTTCAAAATGAACCCAGCAGTTGCCCTTCTCGCGCCTTAATTATCTAGGGCTTCAACTCTCTCCTCGCTCTCCTTGATGTCTGCTCTTCATGCCGCTGTCCTGACTGCCTTCAAGAACATGGGCTGGCAGTATCGAGCCATCGAAAACCTGGAAGTCGTCGAAAGCGGATTTGAGGCCCACCATGGCAAGGTCTTTCTGCACGCGCAGACTCATGCAGAAGCTGGCATTGTGAGCGTGGTCTCGCACTCCTCCTTCACCGCGCCGAAGACCCACTTGAAAGCCGTTTCAGAACTGCTGATGCGCAACAATAAGGAGCTGAACCTGGGTAACTTTGAAGCGGACTGGGACAGCGGCCAAATCGTGTTCCGCATCGCAAGTGTGTTCTCACCGAACCGTTCGGATGAGCGCATCATCGCCAGTCTCATCCACACCGCAGTCGCCGAAATGGACCGCCTGACACCTTACCTGTCAGAGCTTTGCAAGCTCGGCACGGGCGAGTTGCTTCTGCTTAGCGTGCCGGAACTCATGGCAAGGGAAGATTTGCTACCGAGCATTCCACAGACTACATAGCGGCACCTCACGCCGCCCATGTCCACCGCGCGCTACCAGTTGCCGCTGCATCCCACCCTTAGCGGACCGCACACGAAGCAAGAGCTTTACTTGCTGGCGGAAAGAGGGTCCCTAGGTCGCGGAGAGATCGTTCTGGATCGTATCAGTGGGCGCTCGCACAAGGTCGGCGAACTCATCGGCGGCATGAGACCGCCGCGCGAGGAGGAGTCCGCGATGCGGCTGGAGCGCCCTTCGTATCAGGAAATCAGCGGCGACACGCCCTGGGAGTTAGGCCAGGAGCTTGGGGCCGAGCCTTTTGAAGACGAACTGGAGGCGGACGTGGAAGAGGAGTTGGGAGACGAAGAGGAAATCGACGATCTCGCCGACACTTACATCCACTATCACGGCCATCCCTCGTGGCTTTCGTTCACCAAGCCTCTTCTGCTCAGCCTGCTGCTGCTGGGCTGCGCAATTGCGGCTATCCAGTTCGGCGGCAAGTATTTCATTATCGGCCTCGCGCTTTCGTCTTTGATCTTTTGCTGCACCATCATCGCGCGCCAGCACCGCGACTACTATGTCTCAGGCGAGCGAGTGGAAGCTGAGTGGGGCATCATCGGACGCAGCAGCAAAGAAGTCCGCATTGTGGACATCCGCAGCATGGACGTACACGAAAGCGGCCTGCTCGGCTTCCTCGGCATCGGTAGTTTGGACGTTTCTTCCGCTGGCAGTGAAGGCGTGGAAGTGCAGTTCCGCTACGTGCGGAAGCCACATCGCATCAAAGAACTGATTCGCCAGTTGCAGGCCCGGTTGGAAGACTGAGACGCCCTGCTATGGCTTCTGGGCAATCGACCACGTCGTGCCGCCATGACCATCGGGATTGAGCTTCAAAATGTAAGTGCTGGAGCCCTTGCCATCGTGCTGCACCGTCCAGTGCTCGACACCTGTTTCCTTGTTGTTGTAAGGCACCTCCACCTTAATCTCTGTGACTTTGCGCACCTCGGCGTCGGGGAAGAAGAACTTGTCAGCAGCTCCAATGCCCGTTTCGCCATTGATCAGATCGTTAAACAAGACATCGGAGGCAAAGGACTGCTTGCGCACTTTAGCCGTATAAGCCACCAGCCCTGTGGTCACCTCTTCCTCAGCTTTGGCGGTGCGGAAGGAGTTGACCAATGCCCTGTTTTCATCCGCATGTTTCGGCGCGCTTTCAGGAGTGGCCACGCGCAGCAGCATGACCACCTTGTTTTGCGCTTCATTGACGACCAGCAAGGTATTCATGCTCACCTTGCCATCATCGTCCTCGCCTGTGGCATCCAGAATGACGACCCCCAGGTCATCGAAGTTGGCCTTCTGCGTTTCGCCATAGACCACTTTCCGGTAGCTATCCGCAATGGAGTCCTTGGCCTCTTTCATGACCGCCTCGCCATCATCAGGCGTGGCCTCCAATTCGCTGAATTCCACGAAGTAGTCTTCATCGTCCGCAGGTCCACTGTAGAGGAATCCACTCTTGGACTTTGCCTCCCATCCTTTGGAAAGCTTGAGCGAAATCACCGGGGATTCCTCCGGGAAAAGAAGCTCTTCAGCGATGGCCAAAGATGATGAGAGGAGTCCGGCAACAAGGCTGAGGGCAATGAGTCGCTTCATAAGCAAGGGAGGTTGACGGATTGTAGTATCAGTCCGTTGAGTAATGACTCAGCCTTGAAGAAGAAACGAACGACGAGCGCGGTGTTGAAGGATTGAGATATCAGTCCGAGGAGTGATGAAGCTGAGGGAAGGTTCTTTCCAATTGGTTTCTTCCTGCATACGACCTAGGCTCCTGCCCACGATCACGGCCTCCAGGACCAAGCAGTCACCTGATACTCGCCCGATAGATGCCGATAAACCACGGCCTCTACCTCTTTCGGCGTTTCATTGGCCTGCACCTTCAGCTTGAGACGAAAATTCAGTCCCGCGACCACTTGCGTCTGTGCGGTCAGAATCGCGATCAGGGCCAGCCTCTGCGATGGTTCGGTCTTGGCTTTGATCGCGAAATCCGCAGCTGCCACCACCTCTTTGTCCGTCGCCGAAGCCACTGAATAACCACCCGCCACGGGTGGTCGTTCGCCCTAGGGAGTTAAGCTGGTTGTTGCCATGACTAGCAATGCCGCAAGGCTAACGGGGATGAATCTCATATCGATCGTTCTCTTCGGAGTTGGTTTGGCCAAAGCCCTGCCTCGACCTCGCGTGATCTATGGAGATACCACGTCAGGAGCACGGAACACTAGTCTTTTGGCGGCGAAATTGTTAAGCAGCGCTCTCTCCAGCTTCATCCGCTGTCTTGACGCCATGATTCAGCGCCGGGTCATCGCCACGCACTAATGTTGGGGCTTTTTCCAACAAACCCGCCCGCTCCCCGTAACACCCGCCGACGACTGCCTGCATGACTACCGACCCCCTTCAGCTTTTCCACGACGCCCTGCAGTGCTATGAGCGGCCCCTCATCCGCTACGCGCTGAACTACGTGGGCCAGCTCGATGATGCGCGGGACATCGTGCAGGACGTGTTCATCAAGCTCAGTCAATCGCTCAGCACTGTTGACCCTGAGCGCCTTGCCCCGTGGCTGTTCACGGTATGCAAGAACCGCGCCACCGATCACCTGCGCAAGCACCGCCGCATCACGCTTATGGAAACGGAAACACTCGACCTGAAGGAAGCCGACACCGCATGCCCCGGCTTCGAATTGGAACAGCAGGAGACCGCCGCGCAACTGCGCAGCCTCCTGACCCGCCTGCCCGAAAAACAACGCGAGGCCATCCGGATGAAATTCATCGCCGGCCTCAGCTACAAGGAAATCAGCGATGTCATGAAAACCAGCGTGGGAAACGTCGGCTACCTCATCCATCACGGCATCAATGCCCTGCGAGAACAGTGGCTCGCTTTAGAAGCCCAGCCCTCCCGCGCCGCCTAACAACTCAAACTCGACACTTTCCATTTATGAAATCCGAAGACCTCACCGCGTGGGCACTGAACGAACTCAGCGCCAAGGACCGCGCCCAAGTCGAAGCCCAACTGCAAGACTCGCACGAGCTGCAATCGAAAGCACGCGACACGAAAGCCTTCTGCGCCCTGCTTACAGAACAACTCGGCGACGTGGATCAAACCTTAACGTCCGCACAACGCCAAGCCCTACTCGCCAGCGTACCTGGGAATGTGGTGGCGTTTGATGCAACCGCCACAGCTAGCGATCCGTCTGTAACTGGATTCCGTGCCCGCGAAAACGTGGAACAGCCAACCAAGTCCTTCGCTGAAAAGAAGCTCCTCAGGTCCGGGGTCAAAGGCCCCAGCTACAGCTGGCCTCTGCGCATCGCCGCACTCGCCGCCTGTGCGGTAGGTGCGATGTTTGTGATCCAGCAGTCAGGGGTGCTTTCGACGACCGAGGTGGACTTCCTGCCGAGCGGCGCAACCCTGACTCAAGGTGACGATGTGGCTTTGCATCAGATACAGCAGCAACGTCGTTTAATAGGCACGGAGATTGCCAAGGTCCTGAAACCAAAGCCTCTGGAAGTGGCCAAAGTCGATAGCTTCGGGGTAACCGTGTTGCCTCATTTGAAAGCGGATGCACCTTCAACAGGCAGTATCGTGGTCGATGCCAACAAACTTCCTGCGCTTGGCAGCCCCGCTTCAGCTACGGTAATGACAGACGGAGCGAACCTCGGCAAGGCACTCGCCCTACAGAACGAAACTGGCGGGCTACCAGCCGACAGTGGCAAACTCTACTTCAAATCTCCAGCTTCAGCTCCTGTAGCACGACGCGCTTCCTCTTCGAATCAAACATTGATTGCAGGAAGCGGCACTCTCAGTGGAGGTGCCGGCTCCCTTTCGACAGTCGCGGAGAACATGTCCTTCAACGAGACGGCGGCTACCGGCACGCCGCCAAGTCCGGTGCCAGGCCAGCTTCGTCTCAGCGGAGGAATCACCTACACAGGACGGACGGTCCAGACCGCGTCGAAGCCACAAAGCGAGAACCAAGAAAGCAAAGATGGAGCGGGCAGACTTTCGCTGATGCAAGTCAATGAACTGCGCCAGCGGATGGAGGTTGGAAGGGGTCTCCTCAAGGAAACGATCGTGGCGATAAAGGAAGGCCGCCAAATCCCCCAATCGCGCACCAGCACCGAGCGCGACACTGCCATCCACGAGAACAGCTTCCTCACCGTCGCTAGCGAGCCGTTGTCCACCTTCAGCATTGATGTGGATACCGCTTCATATGCAAATGTGCGGCGCTTCTTGAATCAAGGTTCTTTGCCGCCGCCGGATGCGGTGCGGCTGGAGGAGTTGATCAACTACTTCCCCTACCACTACGAAGCCCCGGCGAAAGATGCGGTGCAGCCATTCAGCGTGCAGGTGGACTTGGCAGAATCGCCTTGGACCCCGGAGCACCGGATTGCGCGCATCGGTATCAAGGGCAAGGACATCGGCCTGGAGCGAGTGCCTGCGAACTTCGTCTTCCTGGTCGATGTGTCCGGCAGCATGAGCGATGAGAACAAACTACCGCTCGTGAAGCGCAGCTTGCTCATGCTGACAGAGCAACTCGAGGACAACGACCGTGTCGCTCTGGTGACCTATGCCGGTGAGAGCGGCGTTGCTTTGGAAAGCACCGTTGGCAAGGAACGCGCGAAGATCACTGCCGCCATTTTTGCGATGAATTCCGGCGGCAGCACGAATGGAGCGAGCGGAATCGAACTCGCCTATGCCGAGGCGCAGAAGCACTTCATCAAGGAAGGCGTCAACCGCGTGATCCTCTGCACCGATGGCGATTTCAATGTCGGCATCAGCAGCCCGGAAGCCCTGGAGAAGCTGATCAAGCAGAAGGCCCAAGGCGGCGTCTTCCTCAGCGTGCTTGGCTATGGCCAGGGCAACCTGCAAGACCGCACGATGGAAACGCTGGCCGACAAAGGGAACGGCAACTACGCCTACATCGACAGTCTGAGCGAGGCGCGCAAGGTGCTCGTGGAGCAGATGCACGGCACGCTGGTGACGATTGCGAAGGATGTGAAAATCCAGGTCGAGTTCAACCCCAGCGTCGTGCGCGCCTACCGCCTGCTCGGCTATGAGAATCGCGTGCTGGCCGCGCAGGACTTCAACAACGACAGCAAGGACGCGGGTGAGATCGGTGCCGGGCACACCGTCACGGCCCTGTATGAAATCGTCACCGTCGATGCACCAATGCCGCCAGATCGCCCCCTGGTCGATGACTTGAAGTATCAGCCCAAGGCAGGCCAGAAGGAACTGCCCGCCATGGCCTCGCGCTCCCCATTGCCAAAACTGGAAGGCATCAACGACGAACTCATGACTGTGAAGCTGCGTTACAAATCTCCTGACGGCGACCTGAGCAAGCTGATCGAAGTGCCCGTGAAGGATGCGAAGACGAAAATTCAAGATGCACCGAAGGACTTCCAGTTCGCTGCTGCGGTCACCGGCTTCGGCCTGATGCTGCGTGATTCGGAGCACAAAGGCTCGCTGACCTGGGAGGAGGTGCACAAGCTCGCGATTGCAGGCAAGGGCGAGGATCGGCTGGGCTATCGCGGCGAGTTCATCCAGCTCATCGATAAGGCCAATGGACTCGGCGGTAGGCCCTAGCCGGGATTGATGGCGACGGGCAGGCACGCACGCCTGGGTATCAACTTTCCTGGAAGCGAGTGCGTGACATTTTCACCGTCGCATGTGAGACTGTATACATATGGCCAGCTGGAATGAACCACCCGTCTCTGTCGAAGCATACGTCGCCAGCCTCTCCGCCTTCGCGCGGCCGATGGTGGAAACCATTCGCAAGGTGATCATTTCAACGGCTCCTGATCTGGAAGAAGCGATCCGCTGGAACACCCCCAGCTACAAAGGCAAACTGCTGGTGTGTGGTTTCGCAGCGTTTCAGAAGCATGTGCTGCTCACCTTTTGGCGTGGGGCTGAATTGCCAGATCCCAAGGGCTTACTCACCCAAGGGCAGGGCAAAACCGCCATGCGCACCGTGAAGTTCACCTCGCCTGACCAGGTGAACGAAAAAGTGATCAAGGCGTGGGTAAAGGCCGCCGTGGCCCTGGATCGGAGTGGCGTAGCCCCCCGAGCCCAGACATCGGAACCCGCAGTCACCGTCTAGCACTCATTCCAGACATAAGGTGGAACCGCGCACAGGCGATGCCTGATCCGAGGCGAATGCACCCAAGGGACGAATTCACCCCTGCGCCCACCAATCAGGCTAACGAGGTCATAAGGCATCGATTGGCTGCTGACGAAAATGTTCCCTTAGGGCTTTGGAAGTGTCCAAGGGTGAGCACGCTAGGGCTCTATGAACACGGTGCCCAGCGGGCGGTCGAGCCCTAGCCAATCGCCGAGAGCAGGATAGTGCCTGCATTTTCGAGTCCCTTGTCTCGAATCCTTACAGTCTTATGGCTAGGTGCTATATTATATCTTATTTTCTAAACAGAACCCAACTCCCAGTCCTATCAGACGAAACGTAACAGCCCAAATCCAAAACAATGAAAAAACTTAAGCTCAACCTCCGCAAAGTGTCGAAGGCTGGCTTCAGCCTCGTGGAAATGCTCGGCGTTATCGCAGCTTTCGCTTTCCCTAACATCGGCAACGTGAACGACGCCGCTCGTCAAGCTGCTCGGTGCCACGGTGCGGCCCGCGCTTCACGCCTATCTCGCGACGGTCGCCCGCAATGTGGATTGCGAATGTTTCCGCGTCGGAGGCGTGGCTGACCATGTGCATCTCGCCGTGCGTCTGTCGTGGACCATCACCATGGCCCAGCTCATCGAGGAACTGAAAACATCGTCCTCCAAATGGCTCAAAACCCAATCGCCCGCGTTGGCCGCCTTTGCATGGCAACGCGGCTACGGTGCCTTTTCCGTCGGTCCATCTGACCTGAATGCCCTCCTCCACTACATCGACAACCAAGAAGAGCATCACCGCACCCGCACCTTTCAGGACGAATACCGCGCCTTCCTCAAGAAATACGGCATCGAATACGATGGACGCTATGTCTGGGACTGATTCCACAACCACACACTTTCAATGACCGACACCAACCAAAAGCAACTGGGCAACACCCTCTGGAGCATCGCCGACCAAGTGCGCGGGGCCATGGATGCGGACGACTTCCGCGACTACATGCTGTCCTTTCTTTTCCTGCGCTACCTCTCCGACAACTACGAGACGGCAGCGAAGAAGGAACTGGGGCGGGATTACCCCGATGTGGGCGGAGACGCCCGCAAGGTGCCGATGGCCCTGTGGTATGCGCACAACGTGGACGACATCCCAGAGTTCGAGAAGCAGATGCGGCGCAAGGTGCATTACGTCATCCAACCCGCGCACCTTTGGAACAGCATCGCCAACCTGGCCCGCACTCAGAATGCGGAGTTGCTGAACACGCTGCAAGCGGGCTTCAAATACATCGAGACGGAATCCTTTGAAAACACTCTCGAAGATTTATTCTCCAGGGCACCTCTGGAAACCCGTTTTCGACTGCCGTCGCAGTGTCCATGATCGGTAGGGCGCGTTGTCTCAACGCGCCGGATACACGACGGGATTTCGCGTCAGAGTGCGCATCGCCACGTCCCACGCTTCGGCGGCGGCGCTATGGGGACATAGCGCCCTACCAGCGCGGGGCGAAGTCAAGTCCTCTGCGAGAGGAGGTTTCCAGAGGTGCCCTCCAGTGTTGAGTTGAGGTCACCAAAGGTGGGTAAGACTTACGCGGACCGTAACGCGAATTTATTCAGTATCATCCAGAAGATTGCTGAAGGTCTGTCTGAGTTCTCCACGGACATCGATGTGCTTGGTGATGCCTATGAATATCTGATCGGCCAGTTTGCCGCTGGGACAGGCAAGAAGGCGGGCGAGTTCTACACGCCGCAGCAGATTTCCGACATCCTCTCCGCCATCGTGACGCTGGACAGCCAGGAACCGAAGACCGGGACCAAGAAGCGGATGGAGAGCGTGATGGACTTCGCCTGCGGCTCTGGCTCCCTGCTTCTCAACGTGCGCAAGAAGATGAACAAGGCGGGCGGCACCATTGGCAAGATTTTCGGACAGGAGAAGAACATCACCACCTACAACCTGGCCCGCATGAACATGCTGCTGCACGGGGTGAAGGACACCGAGTTTGACATCTTCCACGGCGACACACTTCTCAACGAGTGGGAAATGATGCGGGAGC
>Ga0247834_1007679_pt1 | contig 11341 bp, 17 predicted proteins | sample LaCruzMarch2015__8_FD_187118 | JGI IMG/M metagenome (GOLD analysis project Ga0247834, IMG submission 187118) | Freshwater microbial communities from meromictic Lake La Cruz, Castile-La Mancha, Spain - LaCruzMarch2015_12m | ecosystem: Environmental > Aquatic > Freshwater > Lake | place: Spain... | reverse complement strand
ATGCGTCCAACACCCTGCTTCATCTTCATCACAGGTCGAAGTTCCTCAATAGCAGCCTTGGGCAGATCATACATGAAGTCTTCAAGCGCAGCCTTTGAAGCACTCTCTTCAATATCTTCTTTCACCTTATTGGCGGGCGCACCAGCGGGTTTGCCAGGGTGCAGGAGCCGAACACGGTGCGGATTAGCGGCACGAGCCTTGGCGAATTCTTTTTCAGAAGCACCTGCGGGAACGCTGTAGATGGGAGACTTCTTGGCTTCCTCGATGCTGTTTTCATACAGAGCCTCAAGCATGACAAACACATCCGATCCGTTCTCCAAGTCTTCGGTCTTCATCATACTGAAGTCAACCGTAACGACTGCGTTCGTTCCCGCAGGAGACTTGATCTTGTCAAACGAGGTACTGAGTGTTGCGGGTGATCCCTTGCTGCTTCTCTTAACAAGACCATTAAAGGTAATGACAAAATCATTTGCCTTTGCACCGTTGGCAAAATACAGAACCATCTTATTGCCATTGATATCCATCTTATTGATGCCCTTTTCAAAGCCCATCTTCATGAGCAATTGACGCATCTTTCCTTCGAACTGTGCTTTGCTAAATCCCAAATTCGCAGCGGCTATACCAACTACGCCACCACCACTCATCCATGATTGAAGTTGTGCTTCATTCAGGTTGTTGGCAATTATCTGTGCACTCGAAACATTAGAGCCACCAAACTTGGCGGCTTCTGCTAAGATTCTTCTTTGGATATCATTAATCATGGACTTATACTCTCCTGTATTGGAAAGTATTTAGTCTGTTTAATTTTTAAGAAAGAGTGGGAACCTGTTAAACCACCCCGCAACTCCCGTTAGGAGAGAGTCTTTCACCTGTCTTAGTACCCCAACTACGGAGGCGCAGGTCGGCTTTACATGGGATGTACTATATCACACCCACAGCAGGTGTCAAGGATAAAGTTAAGATTGTTTTCGGTTTTGACTCTGAAGAAACTTGGAATCATGGGGATATACAATTTCGTAATTGCCCTTGATGACTCCCTTGCTCTTCATGTCCTTAATGTACTTTTCGACATAGCGCAGGAGATCATACTTGCTATCGATTGGCTTCTCTTGTACGGGAGGAACGGTAGCAATGATTTTGACTTTCTTGCCATATCCATTTACCGAATCATAATGGATTTGTATCCGACCAAGATGCTCTTCGGTCATGGTCTCTTCGGTCATACCCGTATTGAACTTATAAGTGCTCACTACCCCATCATCGCCAACCATGAGTTCTGAAACCATCAGTGCCCGTTCGGTAGACAGTACCCGATCTCGCTGCGAACCTGTCTGTGCATCGAAGTGCTTCTGCACCTCCATGCGAGTTGGCTTGATGATCTGCTCCGACACAGGAGCCGACTCGTCCACTACATCAGCATTCTGCTTGATATGATCTCTTACGGTAGTAATATAATCGTCTGCTAAAGATATCTTACTTTGCACCCATGCTTCTAACTGCGACTCTGCCTTAAGGGTAGGAAGTATATCATTTGCCTTTTCGATAATGCTTCGAAGTTGTGTTATTGCCATAGCCCCCTCAGGATCCTTCATTGAAGTATCTTCCTTTGGAGTTGGGTCTTTTTGATACTTTGCGGCTTCGGCAATAATTTGGCGTTGATAATGATACATTCGATTCCTTACTTAATTACAACCTTTGCATTTTTAAGAGTCTCGTCAAGTCGCTGTTCGATCAGGGCAATATTACCACCCCGTTCCATCTCATATTTCATCTCCAAAATAGAAGAATGGAGAGCCGCATATCGTGCAAGTTCCTTGACAACAATCCGCTCTGCACGGGAAACTTTGGAGGTAATCTCCTGTGTGGGTCGAACCGTATCGGTCTGTCTGTGGGTGGGAGCCGCTGTGTGTGCCTGTGGGGTCTCCTTCAGAAGCCATGGCTTCGGTAGCGACTTCCCTGCCTCGGAGGCAACCTGAGCCTTCTGCGGGGCTGTCTCCTTCTTGGAACCTCCCAAGATTCCCATTGCCTGAGAAATCATATCATTGTTATTGGTCATTTTTCATCCCCTTGATAGCAATCTTTTTAGCAGCACATCCCTCAAGATTGCGCTTACGATTAGTTTTTTTGATAAGAGTCATTTGTTTTTTTGTTCGTTGGTTCCTATTGTTGAACCCGCCTCTACTGCTTGCCATAGTAAGACCTCCTGATCCGTTATTTATAGATATGAAAAACCCCTGTACGAGACAGGGGTTAAAATAAACAACATTTACCGATCAGCCAAAATCTTATGCCCGAGACGAACCGAAGACACTCTTTGCTACATGATCCTGCTCATATCGCTTCTTTGCCTCAGCAATAACAGTTGCATCATCAATCTGCACATCAAGTTCAACATTACCCGCAGCAGCCCAAAACACAGTTCCAGTCGAATCCTTAAATCCGTACCGCGAGCCCCACTGACTTACTCCCGACCAAAACACAACACCCGTTGTGCCATGTGGGATTTTTCTTCCACGCACAACCTTGATCGTACTGCCCTTCTTGATCGGATCGTTGGTCTGCAACTCTTCGCGAACACGAGCAACCAAACTGTTGATGAAGACTGTACGCATCTCTTCTCGCTCATTTGAATCTACCACCAAAATTTGTTTGGGAACATTGTCCCAATAATCTTTCCGCTCCAATGGGACATTTTCAAAATAACTCTGCACTAGATTCAATGAGTGCGTGAGGTATTGATGCAAGTCTGATTGCTTTGCATGTTCCAAATAACCATATCGCCCACCCTTGGTTCGTACAAGATTCTGAGAGACAACCGACAAAGTCTGAGAAATACTATTCCAAACTGTTGCTTCGACTCGCACAACAGCCGAAACATCAATAACCGTATTGTGCCGATCCGTAACATAAGTTGCGAATGGAACAACCTTCACATCTAATACGCGATGGACTGGAGAGTTGTAAATGGTTTTGACATATACATCGATTATGGCTGGGCCTGTAATGACCATCTCTGCCGCATCATCATGAATATCGGCGTAACGATCCACAGGAGGAGGCGTAAATGTTGAATTGAGCGTAGTCATGTGGTTCTCCTTTAATCGAGTGTCGGAAGGGTTCTCCCCTCCAACACCCAAAGAATAGTCTATCCTTAGCCGCCTGTCAATAGGTATGGCCGATATATTGCGTCCGATAATAAAAAACATCCCCCACCTTTCGGCAGGGGATGCTCTAAGTTAAGATGTTCAGACCAAGTAAGTTATCAGACTCCGAACTGCTCTTCGAGAACATCGAAGTAGTTCTGATAACCATTACGGCGCAAGGAGTTACGGCGATACGCATTCCGACTTGCGGTCTCAATGATGAGCGCACGATCATTCCACACATACTTACGCTTCATGTCATTGCAGAAGGTAACGGTGACGGAATTCTTCGCCTCATTACGAACGATCTTCTCAACGAAGACATTCGACTCGCCGCGCATCACAAACTCATCACCTTCCATAAGGTTCTGTGCGGAGATGTATGAACGGCGGGTTCCGTTGCTCTTCGTGTTTTTAACAGCCTTGCGATTCATTGTACTCGTAGCCATAGTTTCTCAATCTCTTTCTGAGCGATAAGTCGCTCTCACTTGGGTAAAACTGCTCCACTAGCAGTTGGTTTAGATATCCCGTTCCTTCGGAGTTACATCTCCGATAGGTCAGGGGTGTGGCTTGCTTCCTCGCTGCCCGTGGCAGAAGTATGTGTCGAATGTTGAGTCGCAGAATTGCTCTGGCTCTTCCATTCGTTATACTCTACCCATGCCTTTGTCATCAAGAACTGCCCCCTTCGGAGAGACTTGTATGGACGGTCATTGGGTTGGTTGTAGGTCAACCACGCAGGCCATCTCAGCATATAGCCGAACTGACCTTTGTTTCCCTTATGCTTCTCAACAAACTCAAGGAGTGTTGGTCGAGAAACATAGTCGGGCTGACCATGCTCTGCCTCAAAGGCAGCGAGGAAATTAAATTGGCGGGGTCGCAGAGACATAATGTAATACTCCTTGAATCAAGCAACCGCCGCCAATGAGGGTGAACAATTCGTTTGTGACTGTGTGGTGTTCAGATTGCGAACACCACCATTACGACCTGGAACAAAATCAATCTTGTCTCCGTAAAACTCAATCAGACATCGCTTGATTACGGGAGGACATGTTCCATACTCCGCAGCAAGAACCTTCAACTTAATGGTATCTCCGCTGTTCAGTGCGGTTGAGATTGCGTCAAAGTTTAGGACGATATTCTTTCGTGGACGAGGCATTCGATCTGACTCCTGTGTGTTAAGGTTATCTCTAAAGTATACACTAAGTTTTGGGTTTGTCAAGACCCAATCGCAATTGTTTGTAAGATTTTTTACAGATTTTTTACAGCCCAAGCATCTTTCCAACGAAACCAACAATAATAAGAATCGGTGAAAGCACAACAGCAAGAACCAACCATACAAGGACACTCAAAAAGATCCATCCAAAGAATCCACTGCAAAGGTTCGCTGACCCCGAGTTGAGCATTACTACTCCACTGATAAGGAGTGAGAGAAGAAGAAGACCCTTGAGGATGGTTGTGACGGGTGTCATGTGTTCTGTTCGGTTTCTTACTTTGATAAAACAGAGTATAGCACAAATGCAATACCCTGTCAAGCCCACTATTCAATTTTTCTATAGTCCGATAATAACAGGCATATCACTCAAGTCTGAAGTTGAGGAATCCATACGAGCCTGATGTGTCCCCAAGTGAACCCTTACCTGGGTCTATCGTAATTTTGCTGATGTGTGATCGCAGACCCTTGAGGAAGAACTTCACAGATCCTGTTCGCATGAATGCCGTCTTATCCATGTGGAGTTGGAAATACTCATACATTCTAAGAATCATCAACATTGGTTTTTGACTATTCTTATCGCTGTTGAGTGCATCGGCAATGATATATCGAACGACAATCGAGAGAGCACAAACATCTCCATCTCGTAATGCTTGAAAGTATGACTTCGACATTAGATTTTTAGTCGCAGCATATGAAGAAACTTTTTGAATCAGTTCCTCTCGCTCTTTCTGAGAAATACCTGTAGTATTACATTTAGCACTTGCGGTATTCTTAACCCATGCATCTACATTGCCCATTCCGATCAATGAAAAGGCATACTCATATGCAGCATGTTTCAATTTGTTTTCTCGGGATCTAAGAATGTCGGTGAACTTACCGATTTCTGTTCCCTTCAACAATCGATTCGCTGCTCTATGAACGGGGGAATTTGGATCTGAAGTAACAGCAGCCCATATGAGTCGCGGGCCGAATGCTGCGGCAGCACCCTCCTTGACCTTCGAAGAGAACTTAACAATATTTCCATCGCGCAACTTCAACACAAAGTCAATAGTCGAAAGGAAATCCTTTACAGGAAGATAGAACGATTCGACCGAACTTGTGAATGGAATTTTACTCGATAGAACAAAGGCGGTGTTCTTCAGAAGGCACACACCAACAATGAGTTCGGACAGAACCTGTGTTATTGCTACCTTGAGAGATTCGGGAGTATCGGAGGGCCAATTCATATGATCGCATCCGCGACTAAGAAACGACTCGACTGCCGATACAAGATTTGTATTTGATTGAAGATGTGTCTCAAGATTTTTAACAACTAAATCAATCAATACATTTGCATCACTGAATGCATAAAACTTTTCTACTTGTGGTGCGCCGACTCTGCCGATGTCCATGTCTACTGTTGATGCACCCGCAAGCAGTTGCTTAGTGGAAATCTTGAAGGACTCTCGTGTTCGCTTCAACCCGACTTTAATTTTGAATTCGGTATTTGAGATACCACCCTCATCGGATGACAGATACTTCGACACAACAAGCCGATTACCCGAATCTGTTTGAAGAGTCAGGTTCATGAGAAACACCTTGCTCTTATTTTTCGAATTCAGGATCGTAGCATTTGGGGGTGGTGCTACATCTGCCGACACAACTTCAGGAGGGCCAACGGGTGTCCATATGTTGGACGATCCATCGACAAAGGATTTGTTCCATCCCGATGCAGTAAGAGTATGTCTCTGCTTTCCTGTGCCGTCACTCTTCTCCATCAATGGGATACCCCATACTTCCATCTCTTCGGTATATGATTTGATGTATGAGGTTAGAGACTTCATGGAATTCTCACAATGATGTTGCCATTCCATATATGTATGGCTGTTGCATTGGGGTACATCGTGCGGACAAAATCAATGAGTTGTTGTTCGCGTTCCTTCTTTGTCTTTCTGCTAGAAGCCTTACCTGCATTCCCCACAGGAACATTACCATTCAGGGAAGGAACGAGATAAAACTCGGGAGCATTGCTAAAGGTTGGAATCTCCATAAGAATGTCTTGGATGGGGATAACAACTGTTGCTGCTAAAGAAGCAGGACAGAGCATAAGAGAAAGAGAGAGAACAATAGACTTCATCTGATGATTCTTATGGGGCTATAAGCATAGTAGGAACACCATCAACAATCGGTGCATCGGGAGTAGTACTCGTTGGCGGTGGACATTCGACCACCACACAAACATTATCCTTCATTCGGTTTACTTTGCGAATGGCAGTAAAAGAAAATACAAGAGACAATCCTGCAAGGACAAGAGTCGCCCACTTGAAGGTGTTGTCAGTCGCATTCTTACTTGGCATATTTTTCTTTCGATTCATAATAATTCCTAATTACAGTTCAAGTTGAGTTCGTGTCACGGAAGTGATTTTGGCAATCTGCTTGTTGATTGCTTCGGTACGGTTTCCCCATTTGATATATTCTTTGTCGGGGTTCTTCAAAAGATTGTTTAGGAGTGGCAAGATCATGCCCTCCACCTCTTTCATCTTTTCACCATATACCCGTATGGCAACTTCCTTCTGTGTTTCCATCTTGCCGACAGCAGCACGAACATTCTCCTCGGGTGAGTCCACAACCTCGAACGAGAAATTGTCTTCGAATGGATTATTAGGATCGAACGATTTGCCCATATGGTAATACTCCTACCATGTATTTATGGAACACGCTCGTAGGTCTTTTCAAACTCTGCCTTGGCAATACGATAGTATCCGTTACCATCCGCTTCGCGAACGACATAGTCTCCCGCCTTACAGACCATCTGTTCACCCCATGGGGCTTCGAATGTGATTGTTTGGGGTTTGGTATAACGAGCCACCATGCGAGGGGTCTGTTCAGGAATCACAGTCCTGCCGATTGGGCCCATATACAACTTCGGAAACTTCGCCGCCTTAATCACATACTTCTCTCGGGACACACCACAGACGATGATGTCGCCATACTCGGCGGTATTGGATGTCTCCTTACCATCGGGAAGAACAGTGACTACTGCCATTCCATTTTCCACATTCACTCCATAGGAAAGGGGAGGCATCTTCTTGATGTCTGTCGTTTTTAGATCGACATACTTGTAGGACAATTTTTTCTTGTATACGGGATGATAAGAAAGAGCGGCAAGGATGGCATGGGTCGAGAAGTTTTGCATATGGGATACTATATCACACCTTTGCTTGATTTGCAAGTGGATTGAATTGCTTTGTTTTGTCGAACCAAATCATGTTTCCTTGCTTCATTCCTTCGCGTGGAGGGTAGGGAATTTGAATGACTTGTCCTGCATTTCGAGTTGCCATGCCCGAATATATCCGACCCCGAACATCCTTTGCCGTACTCTTGGTTCCGATAAGAATGCCCTTGGGATTATGTTTAGCCACAAATGCCTTAGTGACATCAAGCACTGTACCAAACACCTTTGCCGCTTCTCCTCCACTCATGATGTTCATGTCTTCATCACCACCCCCTGCGGTGTTGTCATAAGACCAATACCACCGTGAACCTGAACGAAGCGGAAGTGCACTCGTACTCCATTTTACAAATGAATCCATTCGTTGAAAGTACAGTTCCCATACCTTCGACATATCGGGTTTCTCAAGGTTTGATTTTTCCATCATGTCTGTATAGAGGGTAGGGTTGTGTGCAAGATTATGAAGTCCGACTTCGTATACCGCTCCATGAAGAGGTGTTGGCTTGCCGTTCACAAGCGGTATGTTGTTGGAATCTTTTCCTGTAATCTCTAATCCGTTTTCCTTATAGAACTTTTCGATCCCAAGACCACCTGAACCAATGGGACACGGAATCATCTTTCCATCCCGCATCTTTGCAAAAGCAAATCGAAAGATTTCATGACCACCGCCCGTCTGTATCGCACTCCACGGGTGTGAGGAATCAAAGAGTTCGGTGATATGTGAACTGAAAGATTTCATACTACTGTGCCTTTTGTTGTTCTATGAGAGCAGACAAATCCTTGGTCTTTGTACCGCCATCATATTTCCATGCATAACCCGCAAGCACCATCTTCTCGTTTAAACATTCGGAATTGTCGCCATATACCTCTGCAAGAATCCGACCATACTTATCATCCTTGGTAGTCTTTGCCCGAAGAGTCTTTTGATTGGTGAGCCATGCTTCAGCATATACCTTTGCTGCCATTCCGATTTTCTTCTCTTCGAGGTTAGTGGTATGTGTTTCGGGGGTGTCAATACCCAACAACCGAATTCGTTCTTTCCGAAACATACTAAAGCCGACATCAAAGAGAACATCGAGTGTATCTCCATCAACAACCTTCTCAACTTTAGTTATGGTGTATTCGTACATTACGGGATTCCTTGGTCTTCGTATTTATGTCATACACAACTATGACATGTTGATGTTTACTTCTTAAAGGTAGTAAAAGAAAGGACGGCACCTTTCGATGCCGTCCTTTGTGCGAATGTGTAACTGTAATACCGAAACTTACTTCTTACCACCAATCGCATCTGATGCGAACACAGCAAACTTAGTAGTAGTAGGAAGGTCAGTCGCAGCACGGAAGTCATATCCTGCAATAATCTTGGTATTGTACAGACGAACTCCCGCAGAACCAATAACAGTACTTGTCTCATCAAGGAAATTAATTCCTCCGAGAACAGAAACAGAGTTACCTGTAGTAGTAGTACCAAAATACCACCCATTGAAGTTGGGTGCTTGTGTGAGATCCAATACAGCATTGTTTCTCATCTGCAACTCTCCAATCGTCACTGTAGCATCGTTCCTGATATCTTCATATGCCGATACAAGTCCACCATCATTGGCAACAGTATTAACCGTAGCATTGCCATTAAACAATACATTCCATCTACGAAGAGTAGAAAGATTCGAAGGAGAACCTGATGCTCCTGCTGCAACAATATGAATGTTTTCGATTGTTGCGGGTGTAGAAGTAGCCGTAGCCCCTTCAGGCGATCCAACAACAACAGTTGGAATATAATCATAATGCCCATCATTGACAGCAGCATATTGCTTATTCAGATAGATGCCCGATACGAATGCACCCGTAGCAGATGTGGATGCAGCATTGTTAAACCCTAATGTGGAATTGGCAAGAGTTGTATTGGCTTTTCCCAAGAAAGTAATCTCACGATTGTCAACTGCTAGATCCTTCTTGCTCTTTTCATAGTACGGCAGATACCCTTCAATTACAGTAAGAGTTCCCACTGTACTATTCGCAGCAACATTAAAATCACAATTAGAAGTAACAATAGATTTAACCACAGTATTATTCAATGTAACTGAAGAGGCTTTTCCTGTAGAAGTACCAGAATTGTTCATGGTTCGAGCGTTCAACAATGAATTAAAACTTCCGTCATTAATGATTACATTTCCAAGACCATCATCGGCTGCTGTTGTAGCCTCAGCCATGTATAAATGAGTATAGCAAAGACCCGCCGTAACTCCTGTTTGCTGCGTTCTTGATTGAACAAAGTCAATATCAACAACTGAATAGTTAGGATATCCAGCGGCGTTTGTTGCTCCCGAAGCATATGCAGTATCAATTCGTCCTGTATGAATAATGTTTATATTTGCTGAAACTTTAAGTTTAAGACCTGCTTGTGATCGAGCAATATCAAGAGCACTGCCGAGTGTATACTCACTTGTCAGTCCTGCACCATTTTTTACATTATCAGAGAAAAGGTAATTGTAAATGTCTCCCGATATTCCACCACCAAGATATGGGAATGGATAGAATGCTGGCTGAAGTTGTATATTTACAAAACTTAGCGAAGATGTGAAAGTTGTTCCTGTAGTACCAGGAATGCCGTTTGAATCCCATCTACCCGATCCCATAGTTCCTGTATATCCTCCAAAAAGAAGAGGAGTTCTTGCAACAACAGATTCACCAATACTGATAAAATCATTTGGTGTTGGTGCTGTTAGGGATGTAGACCAATTACCTACAGCCGTGCCATATTTCTGCACTTTCCAATTTGATGCAACATTAAAATCATATGCTGCGACTGATGTGTGACCCGTTCCCGATGCCGCGCCTTGCCAGTGTAGTATTGCCATGTGAGGATTCTCCTTGTTGAGGTTGTTTGAAAATTCCCATTATATTATTTGTTACATCTATGTATTAAATAGTATAAATCCAAAAATCCACAACCAATCACATGGCGATTGCAATCACTTACGCCACTTATTGTTATTCCGAATCGACCGTGCTCTCCGTCTTTTGCTGAATACTCTTGACGAAATATGAAGGAACATCCGACATTATATCTACCGACCATTCGTTGTATTTTGAACGGATGTTGTCAATGTTGCCGTCTATGTCCCAATGCTTGCCCCTTTCGTTGAGTTCGTAAACCACACGAGCAAGCCATCTCTCTGCTGCACAGGATTCGTCCTTGGTGGTGATTATTACTTTGTCGATGTATGAGAGTAACTGTGGTATATTATCCCCTGCGGAGACAAACGCATTACACCAGCAGAAACTGATTTGATCTAGGTTGTCGTTTAGTCCCATCGGAGTCAATGCCTTCTCTTGCAGATCAACTCGCCACATGTCGTTTCGCCAAGTGTTAATAGGACAAGACTTGATTCCTTCCCGCCAAAGAGAAGTGAAGTCATACCTGTTTTTCAAAACAAAGGTATCTTGGGTGAATATTACAAAGTCAAAGTCTTTGAAGCGATCATTATCACAAAGCCAACGACAAGCCACTGTATAAGCCCCGACTTCAAAACCCGAATCGGTCTTATTATCTAATATCACTACCCCTTCAAGATTCGATATGTCCTTCAAGACATCCTCTTTATGAATTGACTTGTTGTCTACTACCAAAGTCAATGCATCGGGATACATTTTCTTGATATTGTTGATGTAATAAGATATATAGGATCGAAAAGGAGGGTCTCTCCTGATCCATTTGTGGGCGATTACGAAGCACAATCTTGGTTCTTGTTTCAATTAAATTCTCCTGAT
>Ga0247834_1007678_pt1 | contig 11341 bp, 9 predicted proteins | sample LaCruzMarch2015__8_FD_187118 | JGI IMG/M metagenome (GOLD analysis project Ga0247834, IMG submission 187118) | Freshwater microbial communities from meromictic Lake La Cruz, Castile-La Mancha, Spain - LaCruzMarch2015_12m | ecosystem: Environmental > Aquatic > Freshwater > Lake | place: Spain... | reverse complement strand
CTCTGTGATCAACGCTTCAATGGGGCCGCGGGTTTAAAGCCGCGGAGAAGGCCTCCGGCACAAGCACCGTAGGACACGACACTTGTGTGGTGGCTTGCGAGCGCAAGCAAAATTTGAAATAGGCGATCGTTCAAGAGTGTGGGACCATGACCAATTTGGACGGTATTTTCAGGCAAATTTGGGCTTGCGAGTGCTAGCAGGACCCCCCTGCATTGCCTTTGCACTCGCTGGACAACTTGTCAAAGAGTTCAACCACTATCGGACCTCGGGAGAAGAACAAGAAACGCGTGACCCGTTGCCTAGACCAGGAGCATACGCACTGGTGCCTGAAAGCGATCACGGGCGAGGCCCGAAACCACTTGGACTCGCGCATGAAACTAGATCCGTCGCAAGCACTCCGCGTGGTTCGTTGTGAAACGTCCGTCCGAGCCACACAGAAGTGTTGCCCCTTGGTCGCGCCACGGTTCTACACAGCTGACACACATAGTAGTCGTTGCACATCAACGGGTAAGCGAGTACCCATGTCGGTAACGAAATCGCGCAACGCGGCAAGCGTGAGTGTGGAATACGCGATGATGAAGCGACCCGGTTGATCGCCACCCGCTTCGCGACCATCGCAGTTGAACTCCTGAATGCCTCCGATGGATGCTAGGAGGATCACGATATCCTCTCCTTCGCCATCACTCCAAGGCCACAATGGCGTCCAGCACCGATCGAAAGCGGACCGGCGAATGGTGCACGCAACACCAACCGCACATGACAAATCGGTAGGTGTGTCAAGTACTTGGGGCGCACAAACCCGCGCAACGGGGAATTGGATACTAGATTCCAAGATGTTGGACGAGACTCAATCGATGCGATGCTCGCCAAATCAAAGCCAGCACGACGCAAGCATTCATTCAACAACTTTGCTCGCTTTGAAGCATTTCCATCGTCGTAGCCAGACAGTATCACTGGCGTGATTGACAACCAGATCCGGTCTGACTCGGTAGGTGATCTGCTTGAATACAAGTGGAACACGCGTCCAAAGTCCTCTTCGTCGGGTTCGATCGCCTCAAGACGGGCAACTGGTTGCTTTGTCTGCTCATCGATCAGTTCGAGTCCGTGTAGTCGCTGGCTTGCCCATCGTGCGGAGCGTCCGTCGCCCCCGATTGGTTCTGTGATGATCGCACGACGAATCATCCCTCCCGCATGCGGGCTCCCAATCGATGGCAATGGAAGATAGGAAAATCTTGGCCAGGCATCGTCAATGTAACGACCATTGGCTTTGCGCGGACCATGACCCGCAACGAATTGCTCAGCCCATGACGCGGTACGCCACCCACGTTGATCGAGATCGCCCTTGGCCGCTTCGCACGCTGCATGTCGAAGCATTGCGCCAATATGCATCGCACGCTCAATTCTGAATGCCGCGAACTCGCTGTTACCATCGACCGGACGAAGAGTGAATGCCGCGAATGGTCGACCTAGCAAGTCTGTCGCCCGCCGATAGTCGATCATCCCAAACGTCGAAAGTGGCGGTACCGGCTTGAACCCAGTGGCTGAAAGTCTTGACAAGAAATGCGTGTGACGGTTCATCAGCGCATCAAGAGTCCCCGCAACTGGAATGCGTAAGCGAGATCCGCCCCCGCCATTCGCGCCCGCGCCTGTCGGGGACCATCTCTCGCCAAGTAGACGTGTTGCCTCGATGGCACTTATCAACTTTGCGTCTCCAATCGCGACATCGATCCCCCAACCGAGTGCCACGATGCAGCGGGAAGCACTGATCAGCATTTGGATGTTGCGAACAACCTTAGGGTCGCGAACAGCGCCATCGTCTAGCAGCCAGAAGTAGTGAATTGCGTGCGTCTCGGATTCGCCAGACATCCGCATCGCCTGGACTGATTTCATGGTGCGATGTGTCGCAGGATTTGCATCGCCGTTGTTTGAGTAGTTCCCCCGAGCCCAAGCTGCCGCGACAACGTCCATCGAATTGTTTGGGACTGAAGTGACATAGGAACTCGTCGGCGCCGCCGACGGAGCGACAATGATCGGCGGCGCGAGTTGCTCAAGCCACTGCAGTGCTGCTACCGCAGTCTCGAGCCTTTCCTGCTCGCCCCACCTTGCAGCAGCAGCAGACACAATCGCCTGAAAGACGCGGAGCGGCGACGGCGGCCATTCAGGCGTCGCGGCACTACTCGTACCACGCCGCCCATGGAACAACGGCTGAAGCATAGTGATAGAGATACAGAAGCAGTTGAAGTTGTTTGGATGAGGGATTGACATGATCGTGCTTAGTCCGCGAGCGAGCGACTACTCTTCTGCAGCCTTGTCCTTGCTAGCGAGATCTCTCTTCGCCGCTTTGATATCGAATTCGACTGTCTTATCATCACCAACGCCAAACGCTTTCGCTGCGGCGCTAGCAAACTGCATCGCCGCGTCGTGCGTGATCGGCGACACAACGCGTTTTCCATCCGGGTAAACCGCGACTGACTCACGCTGCTTATCTGGGTTGAGCACAAGTGTGCACCCCTGGCGGAGGTATCCGACGAACGCGCTTGGGTGGGTAAACGCAACGAGCGAGAGCCCAAGGATGTACCGCCGTAGCGCGGTCGTATCATCTTTAGCCCCCTTCACTGAAAGAAGGCGAAGCGCAGCAAGATTCAACGTCGCTTCGCGGCGAATGCCGCCAGTTGAGATGACTCCGCCGTGCTTTGCAGACGCAGGAATGTGAATGAACCCGCGGCTCGCGTATGAATCCTTCACCTTCTTCGTCGTAGGCTCCTCTAGGAGTCCATCTTCGACATAACTCGTCGCCGGGACAAACTGCGCCGAACGCGTTAGAGGTTTCACGTTATAGGCGCGAATGGTTGATGCAATGACCCGCGGCAACTTTGCGCCCGTCTCCCGAGAGTCCCAGACGCCGAAGACAAGCGATGTCGGCGCAATCTTTGCGAGAGGGAATGCGTTTCCTCGTTGCGCCTCTTTGAACGCCTTAAGAAGTTCCGCCTGCAGCGACGAACAGCGAACAAGCGCGTCACCGGCGCGGTGCCCCGCTTCGAGAATGCTTATCTCGCGATCTCCAGCTTTCACAACAATCCGAGGGACCAATTTCTCGTATGTCGGCTGCAAGAAAATCGGTTCAATGCGATTTGCCTGTGACCCGACCGAATCAATGAGGCAGACATTCTCCCCATCGCTCGGTCCATCGATGTTGTACCCACCCGCAAAGCTCTTATCCTCTGAAGCAGCATAAGTCGAAGGGAACAGAACCCCATCGGTACCTTCGACCGGCATCAAGTGCTCCCGAATCACTAACGCGGCGGGTGCTGAAGCATCGTCCTCTGATAGCCAATGGTCAAACTGCGTGGAATTATCTTTCATGTTTGTTCTCCGATTTTGGTTGCGGGCATGAAGCCCTTGAGATATTTCGTTCGATACAAAAGTTGAAATTCGTAAGTGCTCCCGTGTGTTTCTGGAAGCATCCCTGAAACCGCAACTGCAGCCAACATTGGAGGAAGCGGGCAGGGCCATACTGAGTAGCGGAAACGCTTGCCTTCATAGCGCGCCGGTCGAAATCGCTGAAGACCGATCAAACAGAGATACTCCAGTCCGACACAGACCGGCGCGACCATCTTGTGAGCGTCGGTTGAAAACCCAATATCGATGCTCTTCGCCTGCGTAGCTCGGCATGCGTCAAAATAGAGCGGCGCGACGGTTGCTGTGGCGCTGCTTCTCTCATGGAGAACTGATGATGCGGTGAGGAGGTTGAGTTCGGTGAAGGATCCAGGAATGAACTTCGCATGCATCGCAAGCGCCTTGGTGACAATTTTTTCATTGCCAGCCCAAGTCTTGAACGAGTCCCCACCACCGAATTCATCCTGCCACCAATCAAGCCGAATACCGAACTTTGTAAGCCACAGAGGCGACGTCATCGGATTGGCCGGGTCGAGGACATCTGGCGTGTCTGCTTGGATGTCCGCAAGCAGATCCGAAAACGAACCCACACACTCGATGAAACAGGCGCAATTATCAAACCGCCCGGTCGCTCCTGACCACTTTCGACTCGCCAATTCTAGTAATCCGCAGCAAGCAAAGAACTGCCCAGGGTTCGTGAGATCGAGGGGGATTCGCATTACGCCGGTCATGAGTTGGGTGCTCCGATCGCGGCCGACTTCGATGCCTCAATATCGGCGCATCGAACCAATGATTCCATCGATGCTAGCCCCCAACGACCGAATCGCTGTTGCAAGTCCGCGAACCGTTGGATTGCCTCGGCCGCCACTCGCTCACTATCCACGGTTGGTCGAGGCGAAGGATCGAAGTGCTTTCGCTCGAAGTGCGGGCGACTCCATCCATGATGAGCGGCGATGAGATGTAGAATCAAATGTCGCTCGGGGTGACAATTGATCTGTTCCAAAACTCGACTCCCGCACGAAACCAATGAGGCGTCCACTAGCGATCCAAATTCGTGCCGGTACCCGTTGAGCATTCCCCAATGACCGTACTTCTCAGACTTGGCGATCGAACCACCTGGAGTCGTTCGATGCGGCCAGTTGTTGGCGTAGCGCTGCCAAATTTCGCGCCCCTTCCCGACATCGTGGCTTGCGGCTGCGAGCGAAACAGCTTCAACGAGTTCGATCGCCAGCCCAGCGGCCGCCGCGAACTCACCGCCGAGGCGACCGACCGACTTGTTATGCTCGTCGAGCCCCACACGACTGCCAGGCTCGCGCTCGCGCCCCTTCGCAACGCGATATTCGATTATGCGGGTCACGCCATCGTCTGCCGCCGTATCGGTTGAGAGGCTGACGGACGTCCTCGTCACGGCATCAACTAGATCGGTTCCAAGAATAGCCTTGCCATCACCATTTACGTCGCGAGCGAATACCCGCTGCCGATCGCTTTTGCCCCCAATGGCGATTTCTGCAACATCGAGTGATAGGTGGTTCGCCGGTGCTTCGCATTTGCCATCGAGGCAGCCATCTCTCAGGCCACCAATCACCGTTGGCAACACAATGGTTGCGTATGCGAGCGGGGACGATGCAATCTCGTTCTTGTTAAATCCCTTGGGGGCGAGAACCGCGAGCTGCTCCCAACGCACCTCACCCCTTGAAATCAGCACAACCCATTGATCGGGATGCCGCGTTGCGAGAAACTGCAGCTCTTCGAGCACTCGGTCACTGCGTCCGCGGAGTTGTTCGATCGATCGCAACGGGAATGTTTCAAACACTTCCTCGAGAACTTCTGCTCTAACCGGACGAACAGAACCGTCATCGGCCACTGAACAGCGAGCGAGCAATTCAATATCTGCCCGCCACGCAATGCGAGTTTCGGGCGGCTCCCACTTCTCTGGATTTCCATGAAGATATGGGCCTACCTCTGGCCGACCAGGCACTTTCCCATCAATCGACGTCAGCGACCAAGAGTCAAACAGGATGTCTGTTGCTTGCAGGATGGCCGGCACTGGCGAGAATGCCGCGCCTCGCTCTTCTGCGCTGAGCGAATCCATCTTCGCACTGAGGGCACTCGGCGAAACATTGCCACTAGCCTTCACGATCTGCTTCAGTATTCTTTTCGTCGCTACTCGCGCACTTTCGAAAGGCGAAAGTGCCTTCTCCTCTTCAGGTTGCTCCTCCATGAAGACTGTAATGTTCGCGGCACGATCGTCGCCACCCATTCGATTCACTCTGCCGAATCGCTGAGCCATGCTGTCAAGCGTCGAAAGATCACACGCGAGATGGTCTGCATCGAGATCGGCCCCGACTTCACCAGCCGAAGTTGCAACCAGGAACACGGACTTCGGAAGCTCAGGGCGCGATGAATCTGACCGGAACGATTTGAACAAATCACCTCTCGCTAACTCATCGCGCTCGAATCCTCGGATCTCTCCTGTCAGCAATCCAACCCTTCGTTCACTGCCGTTGCCAAGTTTCTGCCGAATGTCCTTGGCGACTTTCGCTGCAACTTCAGGCGATTGAACATACACGAGGACGCGGGCGGACCTGGGTGTGCCCAACTTGATCGCAGTGGCGACCAACTGCCCAACCAAGTCCTTCTTTGGCACAGGACGGAGGGTCATGGATTTCTTAGCGTTGACGCGAATCCACACCAGCGGATCCTTGAGATCTGTGACCTGGATAGAAAAGTCCTGATCGGTCGTGCCCGCAGCGGACGAAGTCCTGCGGGTCGTTGCCGACAGGCGTGTTACACGGATCGGGTGCGCCTCATTGGTTCGCTTCTGTTCCGCCTCGATCGTCTGCAGCAGCACGTCGAAAGCAGGCGAAAGGTGCGCTTCATCGTGAACGATGAGTGTGTCCTGACCAAGCAGCCCTGCATGAAGAGGACGGGAGTACCTCCCGTCACCATACCCCGAGAACAGCAACTTGCTCCCGATCATGTCAATGGTGCCAATGATGATGGAAGCGCGGGCGGGATTGCATTTCCAATCTCCATTGTCTGCAAGTTCACCGCGAAGCGTGCTGACCGCTAGAGGTGCGATCGAGTTGCTGCCGCACACCGCTGCAAGGGCATGGCGCAAGTTGCATAGTGTTTCTGCATGATTCTTCTCAGGAACGGGCTCGGCTTCCAGGCCAAGGCGAGCGATTTCCTCAGTGGTCGACCACGGCAACCCATCCATTTGCCCTGATCTGAGGATGCAACCCAAAAACCGCTTGGCGTCGTCCGATGCCTGATCAACTACGGTTCGCCGATTCACTACATACACCATCCGTCGAGGAATCCGGGGCGAGTCAGCGGATGACTGAGCCAACGCAAGAAGCCAAATTGGAATGATGGATGTCTTACCAAGACCCGTTGGTAGGCAACATGATGTTGGAATATTCCCTTGACAGAATTGCTCGTAGAGGCGCGTTTGCCACAGGAATGGCTTTCGACCGCTAGAAAGTGCGGAAAACGCCTGACAGAATTCGATGCCGCAACCGTCAGAAGTGGTCTTATCAAATTCTTCAAATGTTCCGCTAAGTCTTGCCACGAAGCCCCCTGGATCAATCTCCTCAACCACAAACGTGGCCGAGATGCGAGCGAGAAGTGTACGTTCTTCGCGCGAACGCTGACGGTTTGGGTCCCAACGGATTCAGTGAGCGACCGCCCCACACCTCAAATCACCAGCACCCCAGTCTCCGCCTCCGGCACTCCAACTCCCATGAACACAGTCAAATCCCGAATCCCGCCGTCTTCCATCCCTAGATCCACCAACAAAACTTGGTCTTCCTTAAAGTGAATCAGTTCACGAAGCCCATTTTCTAGGCGAACCCGGTCGATCGCGCGCAGCGTGCAGTAAAAAACGGAATACTGCCAGCCTTCGCCGTAGGCCTTCATGAGACGGTGGACCTTGCGAAGGCGCTTGGGATCCCGAATATCATAGCAGACAAGATAATTCCTGCGCATCGGTTACCTCGTAGTCAAGAACGCTAGGGTTGTCAGGTCGCCGAGCACCCATGCTGCTACGAGCCGGGCATGAAGCATGAGCATTCGGCGGTAACTCAAGCGGTACTCAAACACCGGATGAGTGACCTCCGTCGCCATGCGGCGTCCATACGCACCGAAGAATGCCTTGCGACCATGGTCGGTCATTGCACAACCAGCGGCAGTCTTTACAAAGTGTCCGTCCACCAACTCCCCACGATTGAATGCCGAAATGGCGATTGAATCAGCGATGAGGGCTCGGAACGGTTCCATCAAATCCAGTGCCAACGCGGGACGCCCCGGCCGAGACACATGCAACGCTCCAATCGCTGGGTCAAGCGATGCAAGCCTGCATGCAGAAGTAGTTTCGTTTACCAACATGGAATAGCCAAACGACAGAACCGCATTGATAGGGTCCGGCGGCGGCCTGCGCTGACGCCCATGTGCGTCAAACAGCGCAGCGATCACGGCCGCAGGCTGCTTGATCATTCCCGCGAAATTTCCAAAGTACAGGGCAGCAGCTTGGCCCTCATGACCACGCAATTCATCCACGGTCTTTGCTTGTTCAGCAGCGGAAAGCGATTCCAACATCCCCGTGGACACGCGCGGCGGTAGCGAGACATGATTACGCATCAGCAGCGTTCGCTGGTTGGATATCTTGGCAATGACGACTGCACGGGCGAGCGCCAGCACAGCGTCCGGTCGGTCAAGTGCGCGTACCTGCGCACGACGCGTCGCTGCACTCACTGGGCCGAGTGGATCAATGAGTGCGACAAGCCGTCCGGCCGCGCTGAGAAATGCAACTGGAATTTCGTGGGATGCCAGTACACCAATGGCTTGCGTAGACAACTGAACACTACCGAGGAGAGCTAACGACTCGACATTGGCAAGCGGCACTTCGCGAACGACCGCGCCTTCGCGGTCCGTGACTCGCAGCGACTCGCCCCGCACACCTACTTTGGCGGCATCGCGTTGAACAACTACTTGAATACCGTCGTCGCGCGGGGGCCACATACGCCGCGGCGGGTTTGGTTCGCTTGGAGCGCCCGCGAAGAGTGGCATACCGTCGAAGGTGACTTGGGTAGTTCGTTGATGGTTGATCTCGTCAGGCAGGCATATGGGCTGCAGCGAGCATCGCGGACACTTGGGGTCATTCACTAACGGCGCCGGTCGCGCGCTGCTTGCACAGAGCTTGGCCGCGGTCAATGCCTCGAGTGCGTCAGCGCGTAAAGAGTCATCGACCATTACTCGGATTTTGGATTTTTCGGCCGCGTAATACAGCCATGCCTCCGGTACGGTGTAACCAGCCTCCTCAAGCAGTAGAACTTGCAATCCAAGTTGAACGCGATCGGTCGGCCAGGGCTCGGCACTGGCAAGAGGCTCCGCCTCGTCCATCAGTTCGTCGGTTGGGGCTTCAAGAAATCCCGTTCTACGCGGGCGACCCTTTCGGTATTCCACCGGAACCGCCACCATGCCGTCAATCTCAGCGAGGTCGAGTATTGCGGTCAACTCCAATCGATCACTCGTTAGCGTCAGGCTGCGAATGGAACGCGGGCCGCCACTCTCGTGCGAATCGCTCCCCTCTTGATCCGCCTCCGAAGGGGGCTCGCCTGCACGACGCTCGGCCACCGCCGCGGTCATTGCGGGCGTCGGCGGAACACCATGGCTTGGCTTGTCAACACGGCGATGCACCCCCGCCCCTTGCTCTGTATCAAAGCTCGGAAGAAACACTCCCTCGACTGCCATAAAGTAGAAGAGCCGCGGACAGTATGCGTATTCAGCAATTCCACGTGCAGGCCACATTGCGTCCCCCCCTCTCGACGTTTCCCGATCAATCGGCGCCAACGCCACCTCTCGGGGCGACCGCCTACATGCTGTATCGCACTGATCGACCCCGTACTTCAGTATGAATCTGCATTCGGATCAAACAAACGGACCGAAACTGTCCAGATCCTGCCCAGGGCCAAGATCAATGATGTTCGCCGTCTCGATATCGAATGTGATGATCCCCATATGTAGAGCGGAGGGTAGCACCTCAAGATGCTGCCCTCCGCTACTAAGCGATCAATGTTGTACGAATCAGCTGCGACGACGACGGCCCGCGAGCCCCGCCACTCCAAGAAGCGCGATGGCGCCGGGAGCAGGGACAGCCGTGAAGTCGACGTCCATCAACTGCAGGCCAGGCTGGGCGAGTGGTCCAGAGCCGTAACTTGTAAAGAACAGTTTGTAGTACTCGAGACCAACAGTGGCGCCGAGCGTCACCGGACCTGGGGTAGTTGCGAAGTCAATCGTTGAACCAATTTGGTTTCCACCATTCGATGCGGTGTAGTTATCAAACTTCGCAAGGCGAAGGAAGCCGCCGCCATTTGAAAGGTAGGTGCTGTTCCACGTCATCACGAATGCTTCGGACGATTGGAATCCCTGCTGCATGGAGAACTCGGGCGTGGCGGTTGCGCTCAGTTCCGTCACGTACAGACCAATACCCCCTGGGGTGAACGCACTGAAGGTCGCTCCGCCATAGGCACCAAACAGAGACGTGTCTCTCGACACGGGCGATCCCGATATCGAGGAGTCCCATGTAAAGAAGTCATCCTGATCGGTAGTACCGTGAAGACCAATGAACGCATACGACTGCGACCCGCCGAGCCCGGTGATGTTTGCGTAATAACCGGCAAGCGCGGTCGGGGCGAGTGCAACCGCCGTCATAGCGGTAAGGGACACCAACGTAGAACGATTCATCATTGTTGAGGATCCTTGAACTGGAATGATTAATGGAGGCAACGTGGTGAAAGAAAACTCACACGCTAAGGGGACGAACAACTGGAACACCTGTCCTTCAATCAACTAAACTAAACGAAATCGCACTACTGCACCCATCACAAAATATTCCGAAATTTCTTAAATTTCATCCACGGTCGTCACGCCAAACACTGCCAGACGCGACTGACCACCATCAATGAGCGGAGGGCAGCACCTCAAGATGCTGCCCTCCGCGTTGGTGGGGACACCGAATAAATATCGTGGTGATAATCAACCGCGGCGACGTCGGCCTGACAAGCCAGCAAGACCAAGAAGTGCGATCGCGCCGGGAGCTGGTACGGCTCCGAAACTGATGCTCAACAACTGCTGGCCGGACTGAGCGGACTGAGCGGTACCGGCACTTGCGTAATAGATCCGGTAGTACTGGTTGCCAGTCGTTGCAGCGAACGAGAGTGGTCCGGGGAAATTTACGAAATCGAAGGTAGTTCCGACTTGTTGTCCACCACCACTCGCGGTGTAGTCATCGAACATGCCAATCAAAAGAGTGGTGGATGCGCCGGCGAAGTTGACGGAGTTCCACGTCATCGCAAATGCATTGGACGATTGAAAGCTCTGAAGCACGAAGAAATCGGCGTAGGCGCCAGAGGCAATTCCCGTGGTATTGAGGCTAATGCCCTGGTCGCTAAACGCGCTGAACGTGGCCCCGCCCGCGCCATTGGACAACGTTGTAATGCCAGTTCGAGGTGTACCGGAGACCTGACTCCCGCCAATTCGAATGGTGGACTGCGACTGGCTCGACGGCAGCGCGGTGATGCTGGCAACAGCAACTGGCGCGAACGCAATGGCGGACATGGCTGACAGAGAGACAAGGCTAGAACTGCGCATCGGATGACCCTTCGGTGAGAGAAATATGCCACGCCCTGCATGGGCGACGGTGTCGAGTACTTCCACGTGTCGCAACAACGAGCACGTGGAACACATTGAAGAACGAAAACCCGCTGTAGCACCCATCACAGATTGTCAAAAGATTCCCTAAGTAAATTCGCTATGCCCATTTCAAGGGTTTAGAGCACACTTTCCCCGTACCCTCCCCCACATGCCACTCCTCTACGCAGGCATCGACGAAGCCGGCTACGGCCCGCTGCTTGGCCCACTCTGCGTGGGCTGCGCGATGTTT
>Ga0247834_1007669_pt1 | contig 11354 bp, 10 predicted proteins | sample LaCruzMarch2015__8_FD_187118 | JGI IMG/M metagenome (GOLD analysis project Ga0247834, IMG submission 187118) | Freshwater microbial communities from meromictic Lake La Cruz, Castile-La Mancha, Spain - LaCruzMarch2015_12m | ecosystem: Environmental > Aquatic > Freshwater > Lake | place: Spain... | reverse complement strand
AGTCGTCATCAAACGCATAGTCCTCGAGCCTCGCGCCGGCACTGAGCCGCCCGCGTCGTAAAATTCAGGGCGGGTTCCGGAGTGGCCAAACGGGGCAGACTGTAAATCTGCTGGCTTATGCCTTCACTGGTTCGAATCCAGTCCCGCCCATCTTCCCTCGCCCTCGTGGATGAAAACGCCGCTCGAACTGAGCGCAGCAAGGCGGATTGAGCAAAGCGAAACCAATCCCGTCCGTTTTCTCCCGTGAATCAGCCATCGTCCGCCACTCGGGCATCACAAATTGTCGTCGAAGACCCCCGCCAGCGATTCCGCAACTTTTTGCCACAGCGGACGACTCGACCACGTCTCCGGACGGATCTCGCGGGCTCCGTCCAGATCCCGGCGGAACATCTCGCTCATCGACTGCCCGGTCGCCGCATCCGCCAGCAACAAGTTGAGTTCGTAGTTCCGCGTCATCGACAGCGGATCGAGATTGCTCGAGCCAACCAGCACGATCTCACTGTCGGCCACCGCCGTCTTGGCATGCACCATCATGCCGCGCCATTCGTGGATGCGCGCACCCGCCGCCATCAAGCGCGCGTAACGCCGCCGCGCCGAGGCCGCCGCAAACGGATGGTTGTTGTTGCCCGGCAGTAGAAACTGCACCGCCACTCCGCGCCGCGCCGCCTCCTCGAACGCGGCCACCACCGGCTCCGGCGTCACCAGATACGCATCGGTGATTTCCAGTGTGCGCTGCGCGTGTTGCGCCAGCCAGATGTAGATCGAGGCTACGCGGTGCGCGCCCGGGCGATCCGCCGCCACCAGGCCGCAAGGTGCCGGCGGTGGGGTTTCCGAAATGACCCTCACCGGCGGCACATCATCACCGGCGGCGCGTTCCCACATCATACCAAAGGCGAATTCGACATCGCCGACCAGCGGCCCCCGCACCTGCAAGGCCGTGTCGCGCCAGTTGTGCCCGCCCACGTCATGCCCCGCCCAGTTGTTGCTGATGCACAGCCCGCCAACCACCGCGACCTCGCCGTCCACCACCATGGTCTTGCGATGATCCCGATGCCGCAAACGCGACCAGGTCCAAGGCTCCAAGAGTGACACCGGACGAAACGCCCGCGCCGTCACGCCCTCGGCCGCCAACGCTTTCGCGATCGACCCGCCCTTCACCATCATCGTGCCGACCGGATCATAGAGCACGCGCGCCTCCACCCCGCGGCGCGCCGCCTCCCCCAGCGCCCGGGCAAAACGCTGACCCGTCGCATCGCCGGCAAAGATAAAATTTTCGAACCACACCGAACGGCGGGCCGCTGCGATCAAATCCAGCATGACCGGAAACGCCTCGCTGCCATCGCGCAGGACCCGCGCCTCCGTGACCGGCCGCGCCGGCGTGGCCGCACAGCGCGACAAATCGGTGATCGACTCGGGAGCAAGTAGATTGGTGGGGACCATGGCCGCCCCCGAAGATACGTCCCGCCGCAGCTTTGACCAGTTTCCCGATTTGCCAAAAGGACCCGGCCCGTTAACCTTCATCCCCATGCCAACCCTGCTGCTCCGTTTTGCTTTGCTCGCGGCCGTCTTTGCCGCCCCGGCCGCACAGGCTGCCCCGGGCCCGGCTGCCAGCATGGTCCGGATCAGCACCACCGCACAGCAACCCGATTATTCCGTCCCTTGGAATCCCGGCAACGTGGGCAGCGGCGTCGGCGCGGGTTTCGTCATCGAGGGCAAACGCATCATGACCAACGCCCACGTGGTGAGCAACGCGACCTTCATCACCGTGGTCAAGGAGGGCGATCCCACCCCTTGGGAGGCGCGCGTGCTGCACGTGGCCCACGATTGCGACCTCGCCATCCTCGGTGTCTATGACGAACGGTTTTTCGAGGACACCAAACCACTTGAATTCGGCGGCATCCCCGCTCTGGAGTCAACGGTCAGCGCCTACGGCTACCCCATCGGTGGCAACCGTCTTTCCGTCACCACCGGCGTGGTTTCCCGAATCGACTTCCAGCCCTACAGCCACTCCGAGGTCGACAGCCATCTTGCCATCCAGATCGACGCCGCGATCAACCCGGGCAACAGCGGCGGTCCCGTCATGCAAAACGGCAAAGTGGTCGGCGTCGCCTTCCAAGGATTCAGCGGCGCCGTCGCGCAGAATGTCGGTTACATGATTCCCACCCCCGTCGTCCGCCGGTTTCTCAAGGATGTCGAGGACGGGACCTACGACCGCTACATGGATCTCGCCGCGACCTATTTTCCCATGCTCAACCCGGCGCAGCGCGCCGCGCTTGGCGTGGAGGAACCCGATACCGGTGCGCTCATCGGCAGCGTTTTCGACAGTGGTTCCTCGGCCGGGAAACTCCAACCCGGCGACGTCATCCTCTCGGTCGATGGTCTCAAGGTCTACTCGGACGGAAAGATCGACCTCGACGGCGAGCGGACCGAGATGGCGGAGGTCTTCGAACGCAAATTCAAGGGCGACCAAGTCAAGCTGGAGGTCATGCGCGGTGGCTCGAAGCAAGATGTCGCACTTGAACTCGACCGCCCCTGGCCTTTCGAAATGCAGGCGCGCTCTTATGACAAACGTCCGCGCTTCGTCCTCGTCGGCGGCCTGCTCTTCCAGCCGCTCAGCCGCGACTTCCTCGACTCGCAGAAGGACGTCGACACGCGCCTGCGTTACTTTTTCGATTACTACGTCACCGACCACCTTTACCGCGAATACCCCGAGGTGGTCGTGCTCAGCGAGATTCTCAAGGACCCGGTCAACACCTACGTGGCCCCGTTCAAGGGCGGCATCGTCGAGAAAATCAACGGCCAGCGCATCCGCTCGCTGCAAGACGTTGCGTCCGCCTTCGAGCAACCCGGCGAATTCCACGTGATCGAACTTCTCGGCGAAGGCCGCCCCATTGTTCTCGAGCGCTCCGTCCTGGCCGAAGCCAGCGAACGCATCCGCCAGCGCTATGGTGTGACCACCGAACAAAATCTCTGATGCACTCATCCTGTCCTTCTTTTGTCTCCGGCAGGGCCCGCTGGCCTCGGCGGGCCGCTGCTCTCATTGCGGCCCTCCTGCTCTCGGCCTCCCTTGGCCAAGGTATGGAGACTCTGCGCCAATACCTCCCCACCGCCGAGGCCACGCCGGCGCCAACCGACCAAACCGCACCGGCCGCCGCGGCCTCACCCGCCATGGCCCCGGAGACCGAGATCACCCCGCTCCCGCCCGTGGTCCGGGTCAATGTGGCCAGCCAATCCTATAACTTCAGCCAGCCATGGCGCAAAAACCCGCCCGTGCTGCGTCAAGGCCTCGGAGTGGTCCTCGCGGACGGACGCATCCTTGTCACCGCCGAACTGGTCAACAACCACACCTACGTTGAATTGGAAAAACCCGAGACCGCACTCAAAGCCGCCGCCCAAGTCGAAGCCGTCGACTACGACGCCAACCTCGCTCTGTTGGCCGCCCCCGCGGCTGAATTTCTGCAAAGCATCGGTGGCGCACGCCTAGACGAGACCGCAGCGGTGGGCGACCGCGTCGAAATCCTGCAACTCGAGAGCAACGGCACACCCGTGCGTACCCCGGCCACCATCACGACGATCGAAGTTGGCGCTTACCCGGTGGATGAAAATGCCTTCCTCGTCTTCAAGCTCAGCGCACCGCTGCAATCGCGCGAAAACAGCTTCACTCTTCCGGTTTTCAAGGAAGATCGCCTTGTTGGCCTGGTCATGCGCTACGACCCGCGCAGCCAGACAGCTGATGTCGTGCCAGCACCCGTCATCCAACACTTCCTCGATGCAGCCGGACGGGACCCTTATGCCGGATTCCCTCGCGCTGGACTGACCTTCTCCGACACCCGCGACCCGCAGCTCCGCCGCTTCGCCAAGCTCCCCAATGGCACAGGCGGCGCCTACATCACCAAGGTTCTGCCAGGTTCCCCCGCCGAAACTGCCGGACTCAAAGTCGGCGACGTCCTCCTCCGCGTCGACGGCAAGACGATCGACCAAGATGGCAATTACGAAGACCCGCGGTTCGGTAAGATCTCCCTCGCCCACTACGTATCAACCGTCATGCAGGCCGGGCAAAAGCTTCCCATTCTCGTCTGGCGCGACGGGGCGGAAATCCAGCTCGAGGGCATCGTCGCCCCGCGCGACCGTTCGCGTATGGTCAGCCAGCCCTACATTTTCGACGCGCCACCCAACTTTGTCATCGTCGGCGGGCTCGTTTTCTCCGAATTGTCCCGTCAGTACCTTCGCGAATGGGGACCGAACTGGCCACGGGAAGCTCCCTTGCACCTCGTCTATCTCGACCGCTACCAGAGCGAACTGCCGACCGACCGCGGCAAGATTGTTTTTGTCAGTAGCGTCTTGCCCGGACCCAACACCGTCGGCTACGAAAACCTCAGCTACGAAGTCGTCGAGGAAGTCAACGGACGCCCGATCAAAAGCCTCGCCGACCTCGCCGCCGCCGTCGACAGCCCGACCGACCCATTTCACCGCATCAAGCTCGCCGAGGACCCCGGCCTCGTTGTCCTTGACGTCGAAGGCAGCAAAACCGAGGAGGAACGCATCAAACGTGATTACCGCCTGCCCTCGCTGCGCCAACTCGACGGCACCGAATAGCGCCCGCCCGTTTTTTTATGTCGTCACCCGTCCGCGTCCGTTTCGCCCCGTCACCCACCGGCTTCCTCCACGTCGGCGGCGCCCGCACCGCCCTCTTCAACTGGCTCCACGCCCGCCACACCGGAGGAACCTTTGTTCTGCGCATCGAGGACACCGACCGCGAACGCCACAACGAGGAGGCGGTCCGCGCCATTTATGACGGACTCCGCTGGCTCGGACTCGACTGGGACGAGGGCGCCGAAAAGGGCGGCGACTACGGCCCGTATTACCAGAGCGAACGCGGCCCCATCTACGAGCGCTACCTCAAGATTCTCCAGGACAAAGGCATGATCTACGAAGACGCAGGCGCCTTGCGCTTCCGCTCGCCGCGCGAGACCGTCACCGTCCACGACGAGGTCTGCGGCTCGATCCCCTTCGACCTCTCCAATCCCGGCACCCACCCCGACATGACCGTCCGCCGCCCGGACGGCTCATGGATTTTCCACTTCGTCAACGTCGTCGACGACATCGAGATGAAAATGACGCACGTCATCCGCGGCGAAGACCACCTGTCGAATACCCCCAAGCACGTCGAACTCTACCAAGCCTTCGGCGTCGAGCCACCCAAGTTCGCCCACATCCCGCTCATCCTCAATCCGGACGGCTCCAAGATGAGCAAACGCGACACCGGCTCCAGCGTGCAAAGCTACATCGAACAAGGCTACGCCCCGGAAGCCGTGCGCAACTACCTCTGCCTCCTCGGCTGGTCGCCGAAGGACAACCGCGAAATCCTCCCCATCGAAGAAATCATCAACATCTTCGAGCTGAAAAATATCAACCGCCGCAGCGCCGGCTTCGACCTCGACAAATGTTTTTGGATGAACGGCCAATACCTCATCCAAATGCCCCTCGAGCGCTTTGCCGACCTGAGCGTCCCCTTCATCAACCAGGCCGGCATCAACTTCGGCACCCGCGAAGCCCTCCTCCCCGCGCTCGCGCTGGTCAAAGAAAAAGTCAAACACCTCACCGACGTCCCCGGCTGGATCGAGTTTTTCTTCAATGACGATTACGTTTACGATGAAGCCAGTGTCGAAAAAGCCCTCCGCGCCGACGGAGCCCTCGAACGCCTCCACGTCCTCGGCGACCGCCTGACCCGCCTCGAACCCTGGACCGCCGAAAGCCTCGAGTCCGCCTTCAAAGACCTCGCCACCACGCTCGGCATCAAAACCGCCGCCCTCGTCCACCCCGCCAGAGTCGCGACCACCGGCCGCAGCGTCGGCCCCAGCCTCTACCATCTCCTCGAACTCCTCGGCCGCGATCGCGTCCTAAAACGCCTCACCCGCACCCGCGAAAAGTTCACTGCCTGACTGTAGCGTCGCCGTCCCCGGCGACGGCCGTTTCTTCCCAACAACCGGCGGTGAGGACGCCGCCGCTACATCAAATATCCCTCCCATCCTCCAGATCACTGGCTTAAATTTCCCTTCCCGATGCCCGACCTCCAACAAACCACCTTCACCCTCGACGACCTCCGCGCCCGCGCCGAAGGCCACGGACCCCTCCCGCCCGAAGTCCGCCTCGCCGTCCTCGGCTCCCCCGTCGAGCACTCGCTTTCCCCCGCCATACACAATGCGGCCCTCGAAGCCCTCGGCTCCGACCTCCGCTACGCCAAGATCGAATGCCCGCCGGAGAACCTCGCCGAAGCCGTCGATTGTGCCCGTCGCACCAACTTCCTCGGACTCAACCTCACCATCCCCCACAAATTCGCCGCCCTCGAACTCTGCACCGAACTCGACGACACCGCCCGCCAACTCGGCGCGGTTAACACCCTCCTCTTCGACGGTTCCCGCACCGCCGGCTTCAACACCGACGGCCCCGGACTCGTCCGCGCCATTCGTGAAGTCTTCTCCTTCGACCTCCGCGACCTCCGCGTCATGGTCCTCGGCGCCGGCGGCGGTGCCGGTTCCGCCGCCGCCCTGCAATGCGCGCTCGAGAAATGCCCGCGCCTCGTCCTCGTCAACCGCACCGAAAACAAAGCCCACGACATCGCCCAGCGCGCCACCCAACTCCTCCACACCGACCGCCTCGAAGGCCCCGAGGATCCCGTCACCGTCATCCCGCTCGAAGAATCCGCCCTCCGCGAACAACTCACCCGCACCGACCTCGTGATCAACGCCACTTCGCTCGGCATGAAGCGCACCGACCCCCGCCTCATCCCCGCCGCCATCCTCACGCCCGACCTCATGGTCTATGACATGATTTACCGCCCATCGGTCACCCGCCTTCTCGAAGACGCCAAATCCACCGGCGCCCGCACCGCCAACGGCCTCTCCCTCCTCCTCCACCAAGGCGCCCTCTCGCTAGAAATCTGGCTCAACCGCCCCGCCCCCTTGGATGTCATGCGCCGGGCTTTGGACCAAGCGACTGCCTGATCACGCCGTCCCGGCGCAATTTCCGCAGGTAGGGACGAGCGGCCCGCTCGTCCGCTCCGTCCGCACTCGATCCCCGCAAGCACCCCGCTCGTCCGCTTCTTCCGCCATCGGGCACGCGAGCCGCGTGCCCCTACCTCAATCCCCCTTCTTCGCCTCCTCGGAGATCTCCTTCATCTTCTCCCGCGCCTCCATCATCGCCCCCTTCATCGTCTCCGGATCCCTCACCGCCTTGCTCCAAAACTCCGACAGCAACGCATCCTGTTTCCGCAGCATCTCGACGACCTTCACCTCCGCCGGACGCACCGACCCATCCCTCTCCCGCACAAACGCATTCACGTCCTTCGGATTCTCCCGGTAAACGACCACCATCTCGAAAAACCCGTCACCATCCTCATCCGACTCCGTCACCGCCATGTGCGACCCGACGTAAAACGACCTCGCGTTAACTTTCCACTCCCCACTTTTGTCCGTCCGGCTCATCACCATCATCTCCTTCTGCCCATCCCGCGAGATGATCTCCGTCCGCACATCCGGCCGTCCATCCTTGTCACCATCCACCTCCGCCATCTTCGTGCTCAAGCCCTCCACCTCCGCCGCATAACCAGCCGCCACGATCAAAAAACCCACCAAGCTCCACATGGCTCCCCTTCGCATAAACCCACTATACAAAGACCTCATCCCAAAAACGAGAAGGCTGTGCACTTCTCCTCTGAAGGTAGGGACGAGCGGCCCGCTCGTCTGCTCCGTTTGCACTCGATCCCGCTCGCCCGCTCTTTGCTCAGACGCGGACACGCAGCGAAAAGTTGCATAGCACCGTAATGGTGCTATAATGGTTCCAAAATGAATATCACCCTAAAGGATGTGCCACAGGATCTGCACAAGCGGCTACGCCAGATTGCCGATCAGAGCGGCCGGAGCCTCAACAAGCTCATCCTCTACAAGCTGGAGCAGTCTGTCCGTCCCCAGAAGATCGATCGACACGGCCTTCTGAGCAGGATCAAGCGGAGGAGAGCAGGCATGTCCGCATGGCTTGAGGACGACTCCCTCCGCGCAGCGATGCAAGAAGGCCGGCGATGATCGTCGTTGATGCCAACGTGATTGCTTACCTGCTGATGCGCGGGAAGCGGTCCGAGGCGATGGATCGACTGCAGGATTTCGACTCCGAGTGGGTTGCTCCGCGGTTATGGCTCGATGAATTCCTCAACGTCCTTTGCACTTACGAGCGTAATGGCGGGATTGGCTCCGACCAAGCTGTCGAACTCTTGGACGACGCATTGGCGTTAATGGAAGGCAACGCCTACGAAGTGCCACCGGAACGTGTTTTGACCGTTGCTCGAGCTACCGGATGCAGCGGCTACGACAGCCAATATATCGCGTTGGCGGAAGATCTTGGCCTGCGGTTATACACGTGCGATCAACGCATTTTGCAGAAGTGCCCCGCTGTGGCCGTCGAGCCCACGTAAGGTCAAACAAGGCACAATAGCACCCTCTCCCGGCAGCAGGTTTCGTGCATTTTCCGCTACGAACTCTTGGTCGTACGCTCCACCCGCCACACAACGTCGCATCGCCCCTTGCCGACACGACTCACCCCGCTATCGTCCTCGCGGTCGAAACCAACGCTGTAGACCAGCACATTGTCACCTTCCGTGCGGTAAATGAACGGCTGGCCGGTGAACGGGTCCGTGATGGCTGCCTCGAGCAAACCGAGGTCAGTCAACGAGGCCGGATAATTCCCCTCACGCGACCGGTAGTCTTCCAACGCCAGTCCCAACCGACCGAGTTGGAGGTTCACTTTGTATTCGGCGAGTCTCGCCGGAATACCGTCGAAGATCGGGGCAGAGAGGCGTGTGAGGACCGCATACTTCGGCACGCGTCCGGAAAATTCATCCGATGCGGCAACACCTTGCCGTGCAATGCCCTTTTCTATCTCGCTCCGCACAGACTGCATCATCTGCAGATAGGCCACGTAGTCACCGAGCACCAGCGGTCGCCCAACTGTCTGATACGCATTCAGTGTCTCGCGCCACTTGGTGGCCCGCGGGGACGGATCCTCGATGGAAAGCGTGGCTACCACCATGTCACCAAGCGATAGGCAACCCTGCATAGCCCCTTCGAAGACATAGCCTCCGTAGATGACCCGCTCGGCATCCAAAGCTTTGCACAATTGCGCTCGCGCCTCCCCCTCGTGCTTCAACCATGAATCACCAACCGCTTTCCATTCGTCCATAGCAAAAGATCCGGGCGGAAGCTCGGAGATGACCAACTGCGCCGCATTGACCGACAAATTGTCAACGGCAACGCCAACAAGCCAACCGATCAGCAAAATATCCTGAAGCCCGAACAAGGATAGCTTGGAGCAAGTGAGCACGTCATCTGCGGCCTCCCTCTGATTACCCTCCTGCGCGGCCAGCCAGGCTTTGGCACATAAAAGTTGGACCGCAGGCAACAGGGACACGAGCGGCTCCATCTCGATGACCAGAGCATTCGAATAATCGCGCTCAAACCAAGCGGTCGGCTTGTGGGATGCTTCCGTCATCAGGCGAAACATTTCCCGCACCTCCGGCTTCTGTAGCTGGGCCCGCAATTGGCTCAGCCGCACTGCATCAAACACGAGCGGATTACGCTCTGCGTCATTTGCCCCCGGACTGGCTTTGATAAAACCTTCCGAATCTTTGAGGCCCTGCCAGAGTTTTTGCACTCCGACCAGCAGAGGAGCTGCGTTCCGCTCGGCAGGAATTGGCTTTGGTATTACCTCGACCTCGGTTGTTGGCAGGCCCGCCGCAACGATTTGCGCTTTGACCTTTTGGAGGCGCCACCACGCCCCAGCATACCAAGCAGGCCAGACGGCAAGGGCGAGCAAGACCGCGCCAACAATCGCCCACAGCCAAGGCGAACGATGCAAACCAGCCATGACTTTGGCGCGAAATCTACTCCAGAATCTTCTCGATATCCGCGTCCGTCAGCCGGTTAGGATGCCCCTGCCAAACGATCTCACCGGACTTGTTAACCAGGAATGCCGTCGGGATGCTGCTGACCTCCATTTTTTTATTCAGCCGCCCGCCGGTGTCGGTCGCCACGGCATAATCCATCGGCACTTCCTTTTGGAACTTTTTGATCACGGCATTCGGTTCGTCACTCACCCCAACCACTAACAATCCGCGATCCTTGAACTTTGCGTGGATCTCGTTGAGGTGCGGGATACTGGTGCGGCAGGGCGGACACCATGTGGCCCAGAATTCGACGAGCAACGGCTTGCCCTCCATCTCCAGTTTGGAGCCGACGAAGTTCAGCGTGCTGGAGGGAAGCTTTTGCCCGACCATGTCGGCCATGGCTGAGGTGGTGAAGGAAACCGCAGCCACAGCCGCGACAATATGGGGGAATAATTTGTTCACAGGGCAAAGCTAAATAAGACCAGCAACCCATGGCAAGATGACCTTTGGCTTGGTCAGGAGGCAAACCCCGTCCTCACCTCTCTTTTGCATCGCCCCCCAAGCCCCCACCCGCTACCAAGCTGATGTGCGCTTACTTTTCCCGATCCTCGCGTCCGCGTACCTCTTCGTCGCGGCCACGATCGCCGCCGCTGCGCCCAGTCAGACCGTCCTGCTTAGCCCGCCCCAATCCGATAAACCTGTGGTGGTCCGCGTCGGTTTTCAACTGCTCGACATCAATTCGATCGACGAGCAGACCGAGTCATTCGAGTTCAGCGGGGTATTGACCGTCCAATGGGTGGACCAACGGCAGGCCTTTGACCCCGCCACCGAGGGGGTCAGCGAGAAATTTTACCAAGGCAACTTTCAATTCAACGAAATCTCTCCCTCGTGGTATCCGGAGATCTCCCTGCTCAATGTGGCCGGTATGTTCGAAAAGGGCGAACCGCTCTGCCGCGTCCAGCCGGATGGCACCTGCACCTTGGTCTCCTCGATCAATGCCCGCGCCAAAACCTCGCTCAAGCTCATGCATTATCCCTTCGACCGGCATGCTCTGCGTCTTGTCTTCGGCATCCCCGGCTACACCGATTCCGAGTTGCTGGTGGAGCCGCTGGCCATGCCGGAGTCCTCGCCCGGCGAAATCCACCTGCCGCAGTGGAGTCTGCTCGATGTCCGCACAACCCCCGCAAGCATCCTGCCGACCAGTCCCGGCAGCAACCAGCCAACCTCAACGCTCCTCGTCGAAATGGACGTCAAACGTAGCCCCATGTTTGTCCTCCGCCTTGTCGTCGGACCGCTCTTCCTTGTCGTCGTCCTGTCCTGGTCTGTTTTCTGGATGGATCGCGCCTCGGTGGGCGACCGCATGAGCGTCTCCTTCGTCGGCCTTCTCACCGCGGTGGCTTACCAGATCATCCTCGGGGAC
>Ga0247834_1007665_pt1 | contig 11362 bp, 8 predicted proteins | sample LaCruzMarch2015__8_FD_187118 | JGI IMG/M metagenome (GOLD analysis project Ga0247834, IMG submission 187118) | Freshwater microbial communities from meromictic Lake La Cruz, Castile-La Mancha, Spain - LaCruzMarch2015_12m | ecosystem: Environmental > Aquatic > Freshwater > Lake | place: Spain... | reverse complement strand
GCTAAGATAAAATCAATAAATCAATCTTGAAATTTTTGCCGAAAAAGGAATAGGAAAGAAGCATGCTAAATGGTCTCCTGTTTCAACATGCTTTTACAGATTAATGCCCAGTATTTAGATTGGAGACTCATTTAATCATGAGAAATCAGCTGACCAATTGATTGGGGGATGTCCAGCCAAAGTATTCTCAAAAAAGAAAGGAAAAGCAGTAGTTTCGAATGAAAGGGATTGCACAACATGCCGAGAATGCATAAAGCTCGACGGCATTAGTCTCGGAAAAATCAAAGACCATTTTATATGTAAACTTGTCTTAATTCAGTCTCAATCGAGTCAACAGGAATTTTCACGGCAGAAGACATTTTTATGAGAGCCTTGAAAGTGTTGGAGGATAAGGCAAAGTCATATATAATTTGATTTTATAATTATACCTTCGAGAGTGACTATATATGAAGGATGTGAAGCGTATTCTCTCATCTGAGACATTCAGTTATCTCCGTGATACATCCAAGATTTCCTTCCAATACGGAAAGCACATGGCTACTTATGTGTCCGCTTTCACGATGATCATGAAAACTTGTAAGGGGAGAGATAAAATTTGCTCTGTAATTCAGTATATTGCTGATTTTTACTACAACTGTAATAAGTATTCTGAAATACCAGAAGTTCTTTTGTAGTTCAGAAGTGGAAAAAATACAGGAGCGGATGTTGCCCATAAAATACGAACAACTATGAAAAACACTCGTAAAATATTCAAATTCCTGAAATGGATCGATCAATTGGCTTCTATTGTTAAAACCATCTAGTCTAAGAAATCACTCTATCACAAAATCATAGTTATCATAGAGCATATCATGGCATTTTTTAGTAATTTCTTCGATAATATCATATGGGCGATCAATACCGATGTGATTAGTGTCTGGTATTCTTCCAAATTAAAATACTTTAAATCTTACAAATATAGATTTTCTCTCGGGAAGATCATTTTTAAAATGCTCGGAAATAATTACAAGCATCATTTGAGAGTAAAAAATATGAAGTAAATCTTAAATTAACTCAAACAGTTTCGTTAGGATCAAATAAGTTCAGCATAGAAGACATATGATCTATGCAAATAATATCTCAAGCAGCGATATGAGATGCGCATATAATAGATTTAGGGGGCAATTATGATTCTTCGAGTTGTAATGTTAGTAAGAAAGCTAAAGTTACCTGGATATACATTTGTAACAAAAATACTTTATTCATGTTGCGGCTTGATTAGTACTTTTTTAGCTGCATATAAAATGATTCTTGACCAACCTATATTGGTATAATTAAAGGAAAAAAACAATAAAAAAGATTAGCTAAGTGATACTGAGGGGAGATTTTAAACTATGTAAAGCGTAAAAAGAGTACATATTGGTAGAACAGGTTCTCTACAGTTCAATTGATTTTTATTACTTAGAGTAAAATATATAGACAAACCGACATTAATACCTGAATTAATTTTTCGATTTATTGGAAGAATGAGCAAGTTATTTGTTTTTGTTTTTATTTGATATTCTTTCCAGTAGAGAATAAAAATAGTGATATTCAAAAATACTCCAAACATTAGCCCAGTTATTAAAAAAAAACCTTGAATACGTTTGATTTAAGCCAAAATTTAAGAATGAAATTAAGAGTTCAAATCATCTTTTGGCCGAATAAATAAAATAAAAATTGTATAGCCCTTTTGACCAGTCCCAAAGTTTTGAACCTAGCAGGGTAAGCTAGTAGAGAGTTGATTTTGAGTCTTTTAACAAGGAGGCTGTTTTTAATTAGAGGGCTATCCAGTAGCAATATATTTATAGATCGAAAAGGATGTTTGAATAGTACAGTCGAGTTGAATCATTTTCCTCCTCCCGCTCTCTAGATTGCGGCCTGGCGACAAAGGAATCATCGTCTTTCGACCTACAGTATGAGATTTGCTCAAAGTATATGAAGATGACATCAGAGCAGCTCTATCAAAAAGAAATCGAGCTCATGCAAACAACTAATAAACTCATTGAGAAATTCAATTAAAATTATGCTCTCAAAGACATTTCCTCAACTCAATAAAGTCTCACTCTTGAGCCATTTCTTGACTAATAAGACCCTTTCACACAACCTTCGAGGAGCAGGCTTCTTTTGCGAAAAAGCCAATCTAATTCATCAATTCGAAGGACGGAGAGCAGTATGACCGAAGCTTTGAGAGAACTTCAAAAAAAATGTTCATAAAAGACCTACTCTTTGATATCTAGTATGGCAAATGATTACCGAAGGCTAAAAGAAAAAATGACTTGCAATGAAAAGATGTAAATTATTGCAAATTTAGGGAAAAAGATTTCAAGAAATTAGAAACTAAATATTCTGCCATTCAGTAATAGCTCCTATTGTAAATGTTGAATGATCAAGGCTCAAAAAAAGATTCGGGGATCTTTAAAATTAGAATAAAAGTTACTTGGAGGAATCTTTGGCTTTGAAAAAAAGGCTGAAAGAAAGCAGCTAATAGGCGAAAAAGACTACTTTAAGTATGTCAAAATCTAGTGGAAATTTACTGACTTTTGGCAATAGTTCATCTTACTAAAGGCTGAAAAAATTCCTGTAATAGAAATAAGTTCATGTCTTCAAAAAAGTAACGTTTATTTAATGTAGGAAAAAGAGGTTCGGTCAATTCAAGATAGGATTTAAAGGGCTATCTCTAGCATAGTTGATGAGGAAAGCTGTGAAAAATGTTGTCAAATGGTCAAAAGAATCAAATAATCAATCATGAAATATCGAACCTGTTTATAGGAGGAATCAAAAACGGCAGATACGCTTTATAGTAAGTATAAAGAACTTTTTGCTTGCTGATTACAATTTTGAAATACTTCTCGTATATATCTTTATTTATTTGATGCAATTCTTAAAATAAAACAGATAGTACCTATTAGAAGAACTAAAGGGAGGGATCACTAACTCATTTAAATTTACGATAAAAGATCTTTACAAAAAGTAAGCTCATAAAGTAGCTTCGAATATAGATGTATTGGATTGCCTTGATTGTGGGTTTTTTTTATCAGCTAGCAAATGTATATACTGCGGGGTCGAGGATTAGGAAGAAAAAATCAATTAAAATCTGGTTAAAAATTGGTCAATACAAAGGGAATGTGATAAAGAGGAGCAATCGATAGAATGCATGATACTGATGGTGGACCTTTCTGGCAGCATGAACTGTACCTATCCTTCATCTTATGAAAAGGTTAATAAAGAGTTTATTGTAAGAGCGATAGGAACCAAGAATTTTGAGTTTTTGAAAGCACAAATAGGAGAATCTTAAGTAATTAAAAATTTTAAGAGTATTTAGACTCTAATAGAATCAGGATAGACAGTAAGAGATATAGCATGGACAATAAAATAAGAAATAAATAGATAGAAAAAAATGAATCGTAAACCTTAATAGATAAAGAAGCAGGAATATTCCTACATATCAAGAAAATAAATAATAGAGGTTGGAATTTCGCATTATATTAATAATATAAAAACAAGAAGACCGAACACAATAATTACAGTAGTTTATTTTAACTCAAATATTGAGTATCCGATCGATAATTTTTCACATTGCAAAGTCATTGGTAATATTGCAGAGAAGACTCAAGAATAAATCATTGAAGAAGGGCGTAAAGCAGCGAAATAAATATCACTTTCTTCAATACAGTAAATAGGAGACAAACTAATTTCAAATATGACAAAAGCAGAAGCAGATGGACAAACTGCATTAACTCCTGCATTAGCTTTTTGTTTAGGTATGGCTCAAGAGTGGAAGCATGATCTACATCAAATGTAAGACTTTTTTTATATAGCGTCATTGTTACAGATGGATTATCAAATGTTGGCTTTGGGCAAACATAATAATCATCACATTTGGAGTAATCCAAACTGATCTATTAATAGTTGGCAACGAAATACGCAATCAAATCTAATTGTGTTGTAAACATAATCAGTTTCGAAGATTGTTCAATAGGATATGACGTTATTGATGAAATAATAAAGCGAACTGGTGGTGTTCCTTACAGCATTGGATTTACTTAGCAAAATAAAGAAAAGATAGTGACTTCTTAAACAATCTCTTATCTTAATTTTGAAATGACGACAGGGTTTTATGAAAGTACTAAGCAATTTTGTTTTGATAATAAACTCGCCATTAAAATAAATAATCCGAAAATTAAATTCAAGGTTTCATAATAAATGAAAAATTTCCTCAAGATAAGCGAGTAAAATTGGATTAGTTTTGATCTTGGAGTCAAATCTGTAAATGAAGCTTTTTATATTTAATTTTATGTTGATCCTGATTTTTAGATTGAAAAAGAAATTGACCCAAAAGTCACTGTTGCTCATCAGTATAGAAGGACTAAAAAGATAAGCTACATAATAAGAGAAGAAATCATAAGGATCAAACCAGGAGGAAAGGAAGAAGCATTAAAGTCTTAGGCAAAGATTTTGAAAAAGTAAATTTAGCAAAAATTGAGAAAGAGATTAGATGAGTAAACCTTTGAAGACTATTAAATTTTATCGAAGAAACTTGAAAAAATCTAAATGGTTGAGCAAATTGACAATTAAATTTTATAAAAATTCAACAAAAAGAAAGCAGTCATTGAATAATATGACAAGAATATTGATAAAATAAACAGGGACAAGCGAAAGATTGAATCAAGAAGAAAGTAAACCTATAATAGACGAAAATACAGTGACTAAGATATCTTTTCGTGATCGTAAAATAAAGCCAAGTATATTATTTTGAGTTTATAAATGGGAAACCCTGCATCGAAGAGCTCTATTCAAAAAAATAGCAGCATCAATAAGACAGTCAATTTTATCAATTCCTCAGGGTTCGCATTCCTTTAGGCAGGGAACTTGATGCAAAAGCAGATGATAAGTCGACTCTAAAAGATACGGATGTTCTTGCTAAGTTCACTTGGAATTATGGTGGCTTCCACGTGTTACTGACTGGATCATTCTTCAAATGGAAGCAGACAATACCGCTCTAAAAACAAGGAGACTAGTTTTCCATCACAATTGTATTGACTTTTTAATATAGCAATTGCCGAGAGGGCTTCACCAGTAAGAACTCGATAACAAGATATAAATTTATTGTCGATGGAGAATGGAGGTTCAGTCCTTAAGACCCAACGATTCCTGATGCAAACGGAAACATCAATAACTACATCGATACGACTAACTTTCATCCAATGATAGAGAAAACGAAAAAGTATCTATTTTTTGATATAGCAAGAAAGAGGAACAGGCAATGAAAGAATAATTAACTGATAGATAGACTACTTTTCAAGGTGTAGAATAATTTGCGAAAAATGCTCCAAAATTACCACCTCACTATGAATTTTGCAGCTATTTAAAATCTCAAAAATATAACCCGAGTGCTAGTTTTCCGAATGGAGGTCATGATAGCTCCAAAATTTAAGATTAAAATAAAAAATTTGAAGAATAGCTCACTTAATAGTAGATAATGTAGCTTTTTAACACACCTCATTGTCTCCCTCCTCCATACCATGTGGAAGTGTATACATTATAATATATAGTGATCATTTAATAAGGCAAGTCGGGAAGAGTTATCACTCATTTTGCATTACTCAAAGATTTAAGAACAAATATACGACATATAGATATTTTATGATGGATAATGGAGTCTGAAAATCAATGATATACTTTGCTTTGAATTACTTATGAGTGATACATGGTTATGTATTCGAATTTACATGATATATAATCAACTTGTTAAAATATGTATACGAGGCTAAAGACTATAGTGGAAGTAGATTTTTAGAAATATGGCCTAAAGTTAGGTGTTTTAGCTCTCGATTTCAAATTATATATATTCTATTTTAGAAAATGGCGAAATCCAATTTGTAGCAATACCAAGAGTTCCAAGACTACACGAATTACATCGAGTAAACTCTTTTCTAATTTAGTACTTCAGATGTGATGCTTGGTTTTTATAAGAACCAGTCAGGAAGTGGCCTCGAAAAATACTATCTTATGATAGAGTAGTGGCTCAATATGGATGTTAGCAATGAAGAAAATAAACCACTCGTAATTCAAGCTGACGGTGGAGTTGGAAAAAAAACATTGCTTGTTAAGTGGTATGAATATCATCAGTCCTTGAAGGGAACTCGTAAAAATAATGATCTAATTATCCTCCACTTCGCAACAACAGGGGGAAACAACAGTAATTACTTTTACGCGATATATCGCATTTTGATTAAGCTAAGAGAAGAGCTCAATATTGATCAAAAAGTTGAGCTTCATTAAGAAAAATTGAGAAAATATTTTTCTTATTGGCTAGATGTCTGTAATCAGAGAATAGAAAATCAAGCGATTAAAAATTTGGATGTCATGTACAATAAAATAATATTGGTCTTTGAAGGAATCGATTACTTTCTAGATAGAAATAGTGGAAAGGAAGGAAATATTGCATTTTGGCTTCCAAAAATATTCCCCAAAAATGTAAAGGTCATCGTTACTGCTGATCGGGAATCAGAGTCCATGAAATATTTCACAAAGCTCGGATGTCAAAAAGTCAACATTCCCTATGACATCAACATAATGAAATCAATGATAAAAAATCATTTGGATAAAAAACTTTGTATTGAAGGCAATTTAAAGAAATAACTCTTATATGGTCTTTAGGAGAGTTTGAAGAAAATGTAAGTCACAAGTCTCTTTGTAAAATCATATCTTAACTGCTTGTTACCTTAAAGGCATGATTATTTAGATTTAGCTGAAAATTCATTAAAGAAACTCCAATTAGCTTTGGATGCTATCGATAGACAAAAGCTCAAATAAATAAAAGTTGTCGATCAATTATTTACCTTTTTGCTTGAGTTCTGGAGTCAGAGTCTATTCTCCCATGAAGATCAGTTTAAAGAACTTATTAGCTTACTAATTAGTACACAAAAGGGATTAACAAGGGGATAGATCCTTGCAATTACTAAAATGGATCCTTAAGAACTTAAATTGTTTATTACGATCTTTCGACCATTTTTGATGAATTTTAAGGAATTGTGGATGATCAAAAATGATAGCTTCAAGAAATCAATTTTCAAAAAATATGACTTTATCCCAACTCAAATAAATGAAAAGATTGCTGAAATTTTAAAGAAAACTCCAAACTCTGTTCGAAAGCTTTAAGAATAAACTTATCAGCTTTACAGTGCAGGAAATTATTTTAAGCTCAAGTAGGTTATTTCAGATATTGAAAACTTTTTGCTATTATTTAATCCTTATACAAAATATGATCTCTGTAGATATTGGCAAAAGTTAGAAGAGAGATCATTTGACCCTGTAATTGAATACAATAAGGCGATTGAAGGATTTGAGATGCACTACCACCCAACTTCTGATGATTTATTCAGAATCATTACTCAAATATCCCGATTCCTAAGATAATTCTCAGATTTTGAGACCTATTACACACCTTAGTTCAGACACCCTAAAATCATTGGCAACAATAAATAGCTTGAAGACATAGGTATTCTTGGAGAATTCAGAAATCTAGCTCTCTGCGAGTAAGATGAACCTCAAGAAGGCGCCAACTAGGCTAATTATGAGCTCTAAAATGAATAAAATACTGAAAATGAAGAAGATAAGCGTTTGAAGAAAAAACTCAAATAGATGTATGACAAAATCTAACAAGGAAAACATATAAAAAAGCCAATCAGTATTGAAGTAGATAATAGCAGTAAAAATAAAGTTAGGACAAAGAAGCAGAAATAAGGTAGAATTTAACAACTTAATGTTGAGGTAAAAAGCAATGAAAATTATTTTAGATAGCATTATTATAGCCAGATAAAGGGTTTCCTCGAAAAAGTTTCTCTTTAAGGAGAGAAATAGCATCTAGTGACTCTTGACAATTAAAAATAGTAAGATTACTAGGAGTCTGAAGAAGAGAATGAATCAAATAATTTGGTCGCTAAGATCAAGAACATTGAAAAGGATAAATCTAAGCTTTAAGATTTCAAAGATCTCAAGAATCTTTATGCTAAAACAGTTGTTGAATAATTTTAACTCAATCAAAAACCTCCTACTAATTACTACTATAAGCGATGGATTTGGATGCAATTTCCATGGGTTTGCATGACTATGAAATGCGATTACTCCTAAAAACTCAGAAAATGTTTTACTTCTCCAACTTCCTACATGTCAGTTGCATAATAGAGATAATTTACAATTCAAGCCCTTAAAATAGCACTTGAAGCTAAAAAGAAAAAACAAGCTATTCTATAGAAAGTTGAAGATGCTCCTAAGTTAAAGAAGGTTAAAAGTTCCTTGAAGTCACTCAATGGTTCTCTCTATGATAAATTATCCAATCGATAAAATACAATTTCTTGCAAACCTGGTGATGAATCGTTTTTAGAAAAGGCTAAGAAGAGTAAACGCAACGATGACATTTCATTCGTTACACATTCATTTTTGAGTCTTCACAATTTGTCAAAAGAAATTGATAATATTACAGGTAAAGATGACACAAAGAATTCTTTGTTTATTACTGCTGAAAACGGTGATTATTCAAGACTTCTTCACTCTTTCCATAAAAAAGGAAATAATAAAAATTCAGTTGGTGATTTGAATGGATCAAAGCAAGGCTTATTGCCTAGAATTAAGCAAAACGTCAATAAATAAATGATGAAAGAATTGTAAGAGCTTTAGAAGAACAATTAATCAATCCGAAAGTAGATGGATAGTTATTTGTATAAAAATCAAATATTAGCAAAGAGATTGAAAGAATTAAAGATTATCCAATATAACAATCATAGTCAGTTGAAGAATGAGAAAAAGATATAGTAGAAGAAGCATAAAATATCTGAAATTGAGTAGAAAATTGAAAAAGTGAAATACCAATATGCATTTTCTCTATTATAGCATGAGAGACTCAACGTTCTTATAAAAATATGTCGACGCAATAAGACTTTGAATTAATAGGCTATTCCTGATCTTGTCCTAGAATGTAACAATTTCAAAAAAATGATAAAAATTGAATCATAATCAATACAACAGTTGAGGAAGAAGATTGAGGAAATTAAAAAATTGACGAAGAAATTTGTGGCCAATTGCTGCGAAAGAATTGAAAATGAAAATAGCCTTCAGAAATAGATACAACAAACACTTAGAAATAGAGACAACTTCCAAAGTTAGGTTGAGAAATATGATTCTATGATAGCAGAGTAGCTGTAATAAAAGAGAAAAGAACTTAAAGAGCTTCATCATAATTCAGTTCATTCCAATCTGGACTCTTTACATGAAAAACCAAAGAAAAATTTACATACCTAGGAAGATCTATACCTCTAAGCCTATAAGCAGTTGTAGAAGTTTATCAACCTTTAAAATGAAGACTATCAGAGTGATCCTGCTTTTAGAAAATTATTAGACGCCTTATCAAAGAAGAGATAATTTTAAGCTGTTCTCTAATAGAAAAAAGTTCAGCTTGAAGAATTACAAAAGAGGTATGAGGAACAGAAAAGATAGCTTGAAACTTTAAACAAGGCTAAATAGGAGGCTGAAGATGTTCACAAAGAATAAAACAATGAGGAAGAAGAAGGAGAGCAGTTTTCTCTTGAAGCTATTGAAAATTTAGAGAAGTAGCTAAACTAAAAGAGGAGGATCTTAAACAAAACAACTTCAATGAAACTAAGCTGTTTGGGCATGTTGAATACTCTCTATGCTCGTCTAGGCCTCCAAGAGCAGTAAAAATTGACGATTACAAGCTAGTTTTTGTAAAAAATTGAGTAGGCTAAAGTACTTTCTAAAGTGCAGAGCTGCTGATTATGATATGAATAATACTTGATATATAATATTTTTGGCTAATTTGAGAAAAGTAGCATTTAATTGCTAATTTAATGGATTATTTAATATTATTTGTTAAAGTATGTCAAATCCATTCGCTGCTTTTGCTGTCGACGATGATGATGAGCCTACATTCCAAGAAGCTGCCAGCCAAAAGGTCAAGAGAACACATCAGGAGAAGAAAATATACAAACAACAACAAGAATAGGCTGCTAAGCAAGCAACAGTCAAGACCAGCAATGCCCCAGTTGCTGCCGAACCTCTTCCTGAGAAAATTAAATAAAATACAAAAGATGCCAGAAGTAGAAGAGGACCTCCCACTCCAATTACCAAAAAGCTTGGATAGGGACACTTTCATGACCGAAGAAGTGGAACTGGCAGAGTGTAATACTTTACTTATTTAGTGATAAAGTAAGAAAAGAAGGAGGAGGATGGGGAAATGTTGGAAACTTGCAAGACGAACTCAAGGGCGAGAAATACAATAAGTAAATTTCTGAGCAAAATGCTGCTACTGTTCCTGAAGGAGAAGAAGCACCCGCTCCTGTTGTTGAAGAAGTCAAGCCTGAAGAGCCTGCTGCACTTACTCTTGAGGAGTACTACAAAAACAAGGGAGTTGAGATCAGCAATACCTATGAGAAAAAGGCTGTGAATAGAAAGACTGATCTTAATGCTGAATGGATCAAGAAAGAAAAACTTATTCTTGTTGAATCAAAAGAAGACAAAAAGTTGAGCGAAAGAAACACTCAAAACTTCGTTAAGTTCACTTCCTCAAAGGTAGGACTTGATGAGACTATTGAGAGTCTTGGTCTCTTCGGCAAGAAAGTTCCTCAAAAGACTGAGGAAAAGAAAGAGCACACCAACAAGTATGAGCATAAAGGAAAAGGTAAGAAAGAGAAGGTTGTTATCAGCCAAGATGATTTCCCAAGCCTTTGATTGAGCATACCAAATACTTCTGTATTGAAAGCATAATAATCATTTCCTATTTAGATTTATTGTTTGCTAGTAAGGTGTGAAAATGTCTATTCTAATTTATCGAGGTAGCTTATAAAATGCAAACTATTCGAATCCCGCTTATTTCAAACGGATGGTTAATATCCCTGAGCATAAATTTATTAAACGACAGAATGACTGATCAAGACATCAATTAAATGAATGATTCATTTTAAAAATAAATAAAAGGATACAAGCTGCGATGCAAAATGAAGCTGAATAATCTTTAATTTCAGTTGATCGACATTCTTGAAGACCACTTTTATGAGATAACTTACAATGAATCTAATTTTCCAGAGGGCTTTAAAAAGTATTTAAACACAATCGATGAAGTCTTTCACTATGTGAAATAAAAGACGAAGATATTCAAGATAAAAAGCCCTGGGAACGTAATGTGTGCTCAGTACATGGGAAGAGTCGAAAAGTATATCATAATAGAGATGAATAAGGTTTATATAAATTAAGATATTATCAATCATCCTTATGTTAATTTACTACGTAAATGTTGTATGGATATGAACTTTCAATTAAAAAATAT
>Ga0247834_1007663_pt1 | contig 11363 bp, 10 predicted proteins | sample LaCruzMarch2015__8_FD_187118 | JGI IMG/M metagenome (GOLD analysis project Ga0247834, IMG submission 187118) | Freshwater microbial communities from meromictic Lake La Cruz, Castile-La Mancha, Spain - LaCruzMarch2015_12m | ecosystem: Environmental > Aquatic > Freshwater > Lake | place: Spain... | reverse complement strand
ATAAAACTGCAGAATCAAAATTTAAAGAAGCTTCCGAAGCTTATCAAGTTTTATCAGATCCTAAAAAAAAATCTTCCTACGATCAGTTTGGCCATTCTGCCTTTGAAGGCGGGGGCGGAGGTGCAGGTGGATTTGATTTTGGTGGATTTGAAACTGGGGGATTTTCTGACATCTTTGATGATTTTTTTGGCGACTTTATGGGCTCTGGTCGAGGTGGAGGACGATCTAAAAAATCAAGATCTAATAGAGGATCAGATTTAAAAATTAATTTAGAGGTTAGTTTAGAAGAGGCTTATTTTGGAAAAAAACAAACCATCAATCTGTCCTCTAATGAGAAATGTGAAAAGTGCTCTGGAAGTGGAGCTGAACCTGGTTCAAAACCAAAAAAATGTTCAACATGTGATGGATATGGAAAAGTTAGAACCCAACAAGGCTTTTTTACACTTCAACAAACCTGCCCTGACTGCGGAGGAGATGGAGAAATGTTATCAAATCCTTGTAAAGATTGCAGGGGATCTGGTGCAATTAAAACTAAAAAAAATCTATCCATTCAAATTCCAAAGGGAGTTGATGATGGCACACAAATGAGATTATCTGGCAAAGGCGATGCAGGTTACAGAGGAGGATCTAATGGTGATCTTTATGTTTTAATTAACATTCAAAAACATAAAATTTTTCAAAGATCTGAAGAAAATTTATACTATAAATTACCCATCTCCATGACCGATGCTGCCCTTGGGGCTGAAATTGAAGTTCCAACCATCGATGGTGGAAAATCAAAGGTTAAAATTCCAGAAGGAACTCAATCTGGAAAACAGTTTAGATTAAAGGGTAAAGGAATGCCTATTTTAAGAGAAAATGAATTTGGTGATCTTTACCTTGAAACTAATGTGATAATTCCAGAGTCTCTAAGCAAAGAACAAATACAACTTTTAGAAAAATTTAGAGCCCTTGAGGACAATAAAAATCTTTCAATTATAAAAGATTTTAAAAATAAAATTAAAAATTTCTGGGAGAATTATTAATTTCCTATAAATGTTATTATTTATAAAATAATACTAACTTTAAATGAGTAACGCTGAATTAGAACAAGCTCTAACTTTATATAATGTAAATGAATTTGAAAAAGCTGAAAATATTCTGCTTCAAATAATCAAAGATAATAATCAAGATTTTAATGCTTTAAATATATTAGGAGCCATCTCAGCTGAAAGAAAAGATTATAAAAAAAGTTTGGAGTATCTAAAAAAATCATTAGAAATAAATGATTTAAATTATATTGCTCTAAATAATTTAGGATTAGTTTACTTAAATTTAAAGAAACTTGATTTAGCAATATTAAATTTTAGTAAAGCTTTAAAAATAAATCAGAACTATAGCCCGCTGCACAATAATATTGGAAATTATTATATACAAAATAAAAAATTTGATGAGGCAATAAAATCATACGAACAAGCCATAAAAATTAATCCAAATTTTTTTCAAGCTTTTAATAATATTGGTCTTGCTCATTTTCATCTTAAAGATTTTAATGAATCAAAGCGGAATTATTTACAAGCAATTAAATTAAATAAAAATTATTATGAAGCTTTTAACAATTTAGGAAATTTATTTTCAAGTTTTAATAAAAATATTGAAGCAATTGAATGCTTCTCAATGGCAATTAAAATAAAAAAAAATTACTCTGATGCATATTTTAATCGTGGTGAAACTTACTATAAGATCAATAATTTTAAATCAGCGATCGAAGATTTAGAAAATTCTATCAAATATGATGAAGAAAAAGATCGGGGCACACTTTTCCTTGCAAGATTAAAATCTGGAGATTGGAATAAAATTAATGAACAGATTGATAATTTAAAAAAAAAAATTTTAGATACAAGCTTTTATGTATTACCTTTTTATTCACTACCTTTAACAGACTCAACTTTTCTTCAAAAGAAAAATTTTGAAAATTTTATATGCAATTTGAATATAAAAAAAAATATTAGACTTAATTTAAAAAAAAATAATAAGATTAGAGTTGGATATATATCGCATGATTTTATGAGACATCCGGTATCGCAATTAATTTCTGATACTCTTGAGGTACATAACAAAAATAAATTTGATATTTATACTTTTAAATTAAATTCAAAATCAGATAATTTTACAAAAAAAATTTCTCACTCAACTAATTTAATAGATTTAAGTTCTTACAAGCTTGATAGAATTTTATCTACCATAAAAAAATTTGGGATTGATATAGCTATAGATCTAATGGGCTTTACTAGAAATGCAAATCCCGATATTTTTTATGATAGAGTGGCTCCTGTACAAGTAAATTTTTTAGGTTACCCTGGGACAGCAGGACATAATAATATTGATTATATAATTGCTGACCAGTTTGTCATAAAAAAAAATTATGAAAATAGTTTTTTAGAAAAAGTTATTTATCTTCCAAGCTGTTATCAGCCAAGTAATAAAATACAAAATGTAGATTTTAAATCCTTCTCTAAAAAAAAATTTAATCTACCTGAAGAAATGTTTATATTTTGTAGCTTAAACAGTTCTTATAAAATTAGCCCCTATATTTTTAATCTATGGATTAAAATTTTAAAAAAAGTTAAAAAGAGTATTCTCTGGATTTTAGCTGATAATTTAGATTTTGAAAAAAATTTATTAAGCCAATTTGAAAAAAGCGGCGTTGATTGCAGCAGAATAATATTCTGTCGACAAGTAGAGCTGAATGAACATTTAGCAAGATTTAAATATGCCGATCTTTTTTTAGATACTTTTCCGTATTGCGCCCACACTACTGCTAACGAATGTTTACAACAAGACCTACCGTTATTGGCGTTATGTGGCGAGAGCTTTGCAAGTAGAGTAAGTGGAAGTTTGTTAAATGCTATTAATGTTAAAGAATTAATTACTTATGACGCTGAAGAATATGTAAATACAGCTATAAGACTAGCGGAAAATGCTGACGAACTTAAAAAAATAAAAATTAAAATTACGGCAAATAAAAAAATCTTGTCTGATGTAGAAACCTATACTGATAATCTTGAGAAAGCATACTCCAAGATTTACCAAATGTATTTGGATAATGAAAAAATTAAAAATGTATATATAAATTAGTTAAAAACTTACCTAAAATAAATGAAAAAAATTAATATTACAATTGTTGGTGCTCTGGGGCGTATGGGGCAAATTTTGATAAAAAAAGTATTAAAAAATAAATCTTTAAAACTTCATAGCTTGACAGATCTAAATTTTAGAAAAAAAATTAAAGGTCTAAAAATTCAAAGTAATAATTTAGAAGCATTTAAAAAAACAGATGTTATCATTGATTTTTCAAGGCCTAAATCTTCAATTGAAATTTTAAATTTTGCAAAAAAATTGAGAAAAAAAGTTATCATTGGTACAACAGGTTTTTCTAAAAAAGATGAATATATTATAAAAAACTACTCAAAAAAAATTGCCATATTTAAATCGGGCAATATGAGTTTGGGAATAAATTTACTTGAATACATTACAAAAATTTTGTCAAAAAAAATCCCAAATAATTATCAAATTGGTATTTCAGATAGTCACCATCGAGCAAAAATAGATTATCCATCAGGTACTGCGCTTATGCTCGCAAATGCCATTGCAAAGGGAAAGGGTAAAAATCTAAATAAATTAAAAGGAAAAATTTACTTAAATAAAAAAGGAAATCTTCAAAATAATAAAGTTAATTTCTTTATTACGCGAAAAGGCAAAACTGTTGGCAAGCACTCAGTCATTTATAACAATAAGATTGAAAATATTGAGTTGAAACATACTGCTTTTTCAAGGGAGTTATTTGCTGACGGAGCATTAAATGCTGCGATATGGATAAGTAAAAAAAATAAAGGCTTATTTAATATGCAAGATATGTTTAATCTTAAGTAATTAAATTTCATATCTTTTTTGATGGCATTAAATAAATTACAGGCCTTAAAACTTATTCAATTTTTAAATCAGTCCATTAAAAATCCAGAAACTTCGCTTAAATTTAGAAATCAATTTACACTCTTAACATCCGTTGTTCTTTCTGCGCAATGTACTGATACAAATGTTAATAATGTTACAAAAGATATTTATAAAAAATATTATACGCCAAAACATTTTGCTGATCTTGGAATTACAAAAATAAAAAAAATGATTAAAAGTATTGGGCTATTTAATATGAAAGCTAAAAACTTATATAATCTTTCAAAAATTTTAGTTGAAAAATATCACAGTAAAGTTCCAAATAATTTCGAAGATTTAATAAATCTACCAGGCGTTGGTAGAAAAACTGCAAACGTTGTATTAAATGCTGCTTTCGATAAGCCAACTATAGCAGTGGACACCCACGTATTTAGGGTGAGTAATAGAACAGGTTTAACTAGGGGTAAAAATCCAAATCAAGTCGAAGAGCAGCTATTAAAAATTTTACCAAATAAATACTTAAAGAAAGCCCACCATTTAATCCTTTTACATGGAAGATATATTTGTAAATCTAGAAATCCACTTTGTACTAAATGTGTAATTAATAAAATTTGTCTATATAAAGATAAAAATGTCTAAAAAAATTCTTGGCATCGGTAATGCAATCGTTGATGTATTTGTAAAAGTGGATGATGATTTTTTATCAAAAAATAACCTTACTAAAGGCTCAATGAAACTCATTGAAAAGGATGAATTTGAAAGTTTAAAAATGACAATTAAGATTGAAAAAATTGAAGCAGGCGGCTCTGTTGCAAACACTATGGCTGGTATCGCTTATCTTGGAGGACATGCATCATTTATAGGTAAAGTTAACTCTGATGAATTTGGAAAAATTTATAAAAAAAGTCTTGAAAAAATAAATATTAATTTTCTCTACTCTGAAAAAGAAGAGAATTTATCAACGGGTGCATCGATTATTTTTATAACACCCGACTCTGAAAGAACTATGTGCACTTACCTAGGCGTTTCATCGCAACTTTTAAAGCAAGATATTAGTGAGGATTATATTAAAGATTACGAGATTATTTTCTTAGAAGGATACCTTTGGGACAAAGGAATTAGTGAAGAGATGTTTAAATATGTCATTCAACTAGCTAAAAAAAATAACATTAAAATTGCAATGAGCTTATCTGATATTTTTTGCGTCACTAGACATAGAGAAGATTTTTTTAAATTACTGAAAAATGATTTGGACATCTTAATTGGAAATGAAAATGAGATAAACGAATTAATGCAAAAAAATAATTTACTAAATAGTATGAATGAACTTAAAAATATTAATAAGCTTACTATCATTACAAGAAGTGAAAATGGCAGTGTGGCTATTTTGAATAATGAGATTACAAATTGTGACAGCATTAAAGTTAAAAAAATTTTAGATTTAACAGGTGCTGGTGACTTGTTTGCAGCAGGTTTTCTTAAAGAGTATTTAGATAAATCTAATATTAAAAAATGTCTACAAACAGGATCAAAACTTGCATCACAAGTTATTCAAAAAATTGGTGCAAGACTTAATTAATGAGTTAGATAATACTGAGAATTTTTTTCAACTATAAAATTTTTATCTTTAAAATACTTATTAATTTTTTTTCTTAGGCGATGAAGATGTGTTTCAAAAGCGTGCGTTTCCAAATCACGACTATGTTTCCAAATATTTTTAAGTAAATAAGACTTATTTAATCCATTATTACTATTGAGTGTTAAGATTAATTCTAGTTCTTTTTCTGTGAGTTTAACTTTTACTTTTTCTTTAGTTATAGATCGTTCATTACAATCAATTTCATAGTCCTGGATTATAATTTTAGATTTTTTAAAAAAATTATATTTTGTAATCAAAATATTTAAAATTTCCTTAAAAGATAAAATTTCAATGGGTAGCTCTAAACTGACATGAAAATCAAGTAACTTAAGATTATTTTTTTTTATATAATCTTTTTGATTTAAAAATAAAATAATTGGCACATTTTCTAATAAATAATTTTTAACCTCTTTTATTTTCAATTTGTCAGCAAATAAAATCTTAACCGATATTTTTTTATTATTATGATTTAGTTGACTACTAAGATTCAAAATATTGCTAAACTCAAGTTCGTTGAGTAAATTTAAGAATGTCTTTGACCCTAAAACACTTAGATGAATGTTATTCATTTAAGCATATATAATACATTTAATATGATTATTATAAATAAATCTGGCTACCTAAAATATAAAAAGCTTAAATTTAAATGCTCGCTAGGAAAGGCTGGCATTGGAAAAAAAAGAAAAGAGGGGGATAATATCACTCCAAAAGGAATACACAAAGTAGTTGCAATTTATTATAGGAGTGATCGAATTAAAAAAATAAATTCGAAATTTAAACTTATTAAAATAAAAAAAAATATGGGTTGGTGTGACGACCCAAAAAGTAAAAAGTATAATCAGCTAATAAAGCTACCAAATAAATATGGATATGAAAAATTATATAGAAGAGATAATATTTACGATTTAACTATAGCTTTGGACTACAATATGAAACTAAAAATAAAAAATAAAGGAAGCGCAATATTTATTCACATAGCTAATAAAAATTATAAAAGCACCGCAGGATGTATTGGTCTAAAAAGACCTCATTTAATAAAATTAGTTGAAAAAATTAAAAAAAATACTAAAGTTTTAATAAACTAGGTTTCGCTAAAGATTTTAGTTCCAATTCTTACAAAGGTTGCACCATAATTAATAGCACACTCATAATCATTACTCATTCCCATACTAAGTTCTTTTAAATTATTAACTTTAGCAAGCTCAGATAAATTATTAAAATATGGGCTTGGATCACCCTCTGCTGGAGGGATACACATTAAACCCACAATGTTTAATTTTAAATCATTAACACAATATTTTATAAACTGGTTTACTTTATCAACCGAAATCCCATTTTTTTGTTGTTCATTTGCTACGTTCACTTGAATAAAATATTTAATTTTTTTTAATTGATCACTTTCAAGCTTTGCAAAAATTTGGGCAAGTTTTTCATTATCTAAAGTATGAATATAGTGAAAAATTTTAAATGCATCTTTTGCTTTATTAGACTGAAGCTTTCCAACTAAATGAAGTTTTAATTGAAGATTATCTAAAATTAAATTTTTCCATTTTAAAACAGCTTCTTGAACTCTATTCTCCCCAAAATGAATATGGTTGAGTTTAATAAGTCTATTTATTTTTTCTATATCTTGATTTTTGCTAACGATAATAAGTTCTGTTTTAGAAGAGAGAGATTTAACTGCATTTGAAATGTAATTGTAATTTTTTTCTATATACATAGTATTTATATATGACGAATAAACTATTTTATAAACCTTATGTTTTTTTAGATAAACTTAATGATATAATTAAAAAAAATCTGCTAAAATTTAAGTATTTAAACATAATAGTCGATATTGATGGAAAAGAAGTTTCAGAGGACGAGTTAACAATAATTAAATTTGCAAAGATTAATAAAATTCCATTTTTTTTTAAGAATAATTATCAAAAATGCACTAAATATAACGCAACCGGGATTTTTTTAGATGCAAAAAACACAAGCACAATTAGGCCAATTTTATTAAAAAGAAATTTCAAAGTTGTTGGCTCTGCACACAATCAAAGGGAATATTTCAATAAAATGCAACAAAAGTGCAAATTAGTGATGTTATCACCCATATTTTATAATGAAAAATATTCAAAAAATAACATTTTAAATATTCATAGATTTAACCAGACAACTCTTAATTGGAAGACAGATATATGTGCTCTGGGTGGTATAAATTTAGGTAATCTAAAAAAAATCAAGCTAACAAAAGCAAGATCTATTGCTTTTAAAAAATTAATTTCCGATCTTAAAATAAAAAAACCCGCTTACAATTTAATGTAAGCGGGTTTAATTTGAATTAATTATTTAGATAATTAAAACTTTGTTGAAGCTCTTAAATAAAGCACATCAACATCTTTTGCTGACGCGCCTGTAGCAAAGTCAATGTTCTCTAACTGAGCAACTTGAGCTGTTAAAGCTATAGCACCTAAATTGTAACCAACTGCAATGCTTCTGCTTTCAGCATCAGCTTTTGCACCAGTTCCACTATTTTCTGCTTTAGTTAAGTTAGCGCCAATTGTCAGATTTGGAGACACGGCATATGCTAAACCATATTCATGCTGCTTAGTATCATTTTTTGCAATATCTACTGCTAAATTAGAAGTACCAAACTCAGTTTTTTTATAGTTGTAACCTGCAGTGATTTGACCAAAGTTATAACTTAAACCGATATTTTGACCTTTATTATCTCTAGTATCAGTATTTACTTTCTCTTCTTTATTGAAGAAAGCGTGAGCAGATAAACCTTTTACTCCAAGGTTGCCTACAAAACCTATTTCGTATGCAGACTCATCAGAAGTATCTTGTGTACCGTCTTCAGAACCTAAGCTAGCGCCAGCATCTCTTTGATTGCTAGGTACGTAAAGTGCTGAAAAAGTTCCTACTGGAGTTTTTTGCATAATTCCAATACCCATAGATTGAGCTGGATCAGCTCCTACAGCAGAAAGAAATCCATCTGTAGTTACTTGAGATGTGTTAGATGTACCGCTTAAATCTTCAGCAACCAAACCAACAAAGTTTCCAAGAGTTCTTTCACTGTGTTGAATGTGGTCCTGACCTATAGTCAAAGTTGTGTCACCAGAAATAAAGTCAATGTAAGTATTTTCATTGAACAAAGCACTAGTTTGGTTACCATCATCCTCAAGTGAAAAACCAGCAGCATAATCCATGCCGTTGTTTAGTTTTCCTTTGTTTTGGATATTTATTTGGGCTTCTTTACCAAAGCCTCTGTGTGATTTATCGCCACCGACAGCAGCACTTTCACCAGATATTGCTTTTAACGCTATATCTAAACTACCAGATACAGTTGTTTGAGCAATCGCATTGCTTGCAACTAAAGTTGCTCCAGCTAATGCAGTTGTTAACAATAGTTTTTTCATGTTTATTTATTATTTATTGTTTAATTTGTTAGTAATTAACTAACGCACGCAACTTTTTACCAATATTTATCTCTCTTTTGTCTAACATTTTAAATATTTCAATTTTTTCTCACTTATTGTTGCATTTATATCACATTTTTACTTAAATATCTTTAATTTATTGGATTTTTTGTATATTTTAAAAATTATAAATTTTATGAATAGTCTTAAAATCTCAATTATTTTATCCCTCTTTTTTTTATTTGCATGTGCAAAAAAAGACCCAACTTCTGGTGAAGTTATAAGAATAGAGCCAAATCCGGATAAAAAAGCAAGAGAATTTGCAGATAAAGGTGGGGGAATTTTTGGGGATATAAATAAAATAGGAAAAGGTTCTGCGGGCGGGAATTTTGAATTTGCAAGTTCGAACGTGTTATGGCGAGCCACACTAAAATCATTAGATTTTTTACCCTTACTTAATGCTGATTATAGTGGAGGGATTATTATTTATGATTGGTATTCTCAAAATAATAATCCTAAAGAGCAAATAAAAATTTCAGTTCAATTTTTAAATAACGAGTTAAGATCAGATTCAATTAAAATAACAGCTCATAAAAAAATTTGTGAAACTGCAGAGCGTTGCTCAAATTCTACTCTAGATCAAAACTTTGCAAATTCTATTAAAGATAGCATTATAACTTCTGCTCGTATTTTAAAAATAGAAGAAGCTAAAAAAGAAAAAAAATAGTTTTTAAAGAGTGGAAAATTACAATCCTTTAGTCGTTGAAAATAAGTGGCAGTCCTTTTTTGAAAAAAATCAAATATTTAAAACTAAAAAAAATTTAGATAAAAAATTTTACTGCCTTGAAATGTTTCCTTATCCATCAGGCAACATTCATATGGGCCACGTTCGAAATTATACCTTGGGCGATGTCATTGCTAATTACAAAAGACTTAAGGGTTATAATGTTCTTCATCCCATGGGTTGGGATGCCTTTGGTCTTCCTGCTGAAAATGCAGCTATTCAAAATAAATTACATCCTGGAGTTTGGACTAAAAAAAATATTGAAGTGATGAAAAATCAATTACAACGCTTAGGTCTTTCAATTGATTGGGACAAAGAAATTTCAACGTGTGATGAAAATTATTACAAACAACAACAAGTTATTTTTTCATTCTTTTTTAAAAAAGGCTTAGTTTACAAAAAGGAAAGCTACGTAAACTGGGATCCTATTGATCAAACTGTACTTGCAAATGAGCAAGTAATTGATGGTAAAGGTTGGAGATCAGGTGCAGTTGTTGAGAAAAAAAAATTAAGTCAGTGGTTTTTAAATATCACAAAATACTCAGATGAACTTTTAGAATCCCTTGAAAATTTAAAGGGTTGGCCTGAAAAAGTTAAGTTAATGCAGAAAAACTGGATTGGAAAATCCATAGGGTGCGAAATAGATTTTTTAACAAATAATAAAGAAAAAATAAAAATTTTTACAACCCGACCTGATACAATTTTTGGCGCATCATTTATTGCAATTGCTCCTGATCATCCTTTTACTAAATTTTTTGAAAGTGATGAAAATTTTTTAAAGTTTAAAAAAGAAGCACTTAAAAATATCGCAATTGAATCTTCATTATCTAAGAATGAAAAATTAGGTTTTAAAACCCCTTATTTTGTCCATCACCCATTTATTAAAGATAAAAAACTGACAATTTATGTAAGTAATTTCATACTTATGGATTACGGCACAGGTGCAATTTATGGCTGTCCTGCCCACGATCAACGAGATCTAGAATTTGCCTTAAAATATAAATTGGAAGTTTTACCTGTCGTATCGCCTGTTAAATCTCAAGATATAAAAATTAAAGATGAAGCTTATGTAGATGATGGTTTTATAATTAACTCTGATTTTTTAAATGATTTAAGTGTTAGTGAAGCGAAGAGAAAAATAATTAAAATTGTTGAAGACAAAAAAATTGGAAATTCTAAAACAATTTATAGATTAAAAGACTGGGGAATATCAAGGCAGCGATACTGGGGGTGTCCTATTCCAATACTTTATAGAGAGGATGGTAAAATCATTCCTGTTCCTGAAAAAGATTTGCCTATTACTCTTCCTGAAGACATTGATTTTAGCAAACCTGGAAATCCCTTAGAAAATCATCCAACATGGAAATATACAAAATGTCCAGAAACTGGAATGAAGGCAATTCGTGAAACGGATACTCTTGATACCTTTGTGGATTCCTCTTGGTATTTTTTAAGATTTTGTTCACCCCTTGAACAAAATCATGCCTTTAATAAAGAAGATGTAAATTATTGGATGCCCGTTGATCAATATATCGGCGGAGTTGAGCATGCAATTTTACATCTTTTATACTCAAGATTTTTTACCCTAGCTTTAAAAGAT
>Ga0247834_1007661_pt1 | contig 11365 bp, 13 predicted proteins | sample LaCruzMarch2015__8_FD_187118 | JGI IMG/M metagenome (GOLD analysis project Ga0247834, IMG submission 187118) | Freshwater microbial communities from meromictic Lake La Cruz, Castile-La Mancha, Spain - LaCruzMarch2015_12m | ecosystem: Environmental > Aquatic > Freshwater > Lake | place: Spain... | reverse complement strand
TGCCCCTCATCCATTCTACTGCTTGACCGCGGGAAATTTGATGCTGCTGCCTTTAATGTGATGTTATTTGATTGTTGTGTGCGCTGGGTGCTGATCTGAGCTTGGCAACAGCATGAATTAGTCGACGCGAGGCCATCGATCGGCATGAGCGTGTGTAAAAGTTGCATTATTTCATGATTTCTCATGAAAAATCGGCGAAAATCAAAAATCGGCGATCGTCACGCCACGTACTATTAAAAAGTACGTGGCGTGACGATCGCCGATTTGCGAGTTGGCGAATTATAATAACCGATATTCAAAGTGGAAATATCGGTGGGCTAGCGGGCCGAAATCAATCTTTGCCAAAATTTGCCATTTTCGCTTTGGATTCTTCGCACTTCTCCTTGCCAACCTTTGAGGTGTGTTCCCGCTCGATTCCGAAAATCCTGGGCGGGAGCTTTGGGGAACACCCCCTATTTGATGAATATGCCGATAGGGGCTGGGAGGGTGGTTGCACGGTCGTACATGGCTTTTGCATTTGGTCTATTGGGCTTGAATTGTTTACGTGTAGGTGTAGCGGGTGGAGGTTTACCGTAGAAGTTCTGACGGGTCATGGGACCGAGTCTACCGTGTGCATCAATGGCTATTGGTGTGAGAATCATTTGATTGTGGAGAAGATTACCGATGACATCATCGCCTGAGATCGGAGGGGTTGTTCTGCGGTTATTTGATCTGTTGAGTTTATTCCTTTCGTGGTCTTGTAGAGAGAGATCTGCGTTGGCAGTGTAATTTGTGATACAATCTGTAGACGATGGAGGAACATGGTTGGAGGGGGGCGGAGGAGTGGCATTGGTAATTGTGATATCGTAACCGATCATTGAAAAGACATTTGATGGATGGCAGTCAATGTTTGGTTTGTAGGATACATCGAAGGGACGTGCAGTAGGGTGGGCAGGGAGGTGTAGGTTTATTTCTTTGTCAAGGTTCGTTGTTGGCGAAATAATGTTTGCGGTAGTCTATAAAGGTGCAAGTGCTTGGGAGAATTTGTTAGTAATCATATTGTGTGGGCGACCTTTGTGATTCTTACTAGGGCAATGAAGGGATGGTCGCCGTAGATATCATACTTTGTTGCATTGACATTTGCATTCGTAAGGAAGTATTGGAATTCGTAGCTTACGCCACTGTTAAGTGCGAATGGAATCCAAAAAATAATCTACTTATGGGGGTCGGATTCTTTTGCTCACTTTCCCGCGTGGCTTTTGGGCTGCACACATAGGAATTAGTATGCCTATTTCTACGGTACCCGTTCGTTTGGGCTGTGTGTCACGATGATAATTGTGCTTCGCGACGCATCTCTACAATGACGAAAGATAAGGCCGCGAAGGACGCAGCGCCGCCCACGACGACCATCAAGGTGGTTGATAGTAAGGCGACGGCAGTGCCAAAGTATCCACCGCTCGAAGCGTCGGCACGTCGTCTTGAACGTCTCTTTGGCGGTACCGATCCTCATCGTCCAGTCATTCCACTTGCACAATCCACCTCTGCTGCTGCCGCTGATTATAGTGCTCCATCCTCTACACTGGCGATACAGCATACCAAAATTCTCAAAAAGTGGTTAGGGTCGAGTTCTGGCACCGCAGGACAAGCTTCACTTGCTACTATTGCAGCTTGTGCCGAACGGACCTTAGATCCACGGGGGACATGTGCTACCGGACGTGAATTATTATTAGGACTCGTAAGCGAGGAGGAACGTGCAGCTGTCATGGCCACCTTCTTGTTGAATAATGGAGGGGATATGACGACGACGACGACGACGACGACGACGACGGCAAGTAAGGACGATGCAGTCATGGAGGTGGTCGACGGTGTAACACAAGATGAAAATGCCGCTGCTTCACACTACCTGGTAAAATCAGCACGAGAAGTAGAATCATGGCTCATATCACTAACCATACGTGTATTATGGCGCTCATCCAATATCAATGATGCATATGATTGGTCGATTAAAGGACTGAGTATATTGGACGCACATCTATCCGATGCCGAACGTGAGTACACCACGGGAGGAGGTGGTGGAGGAGGAATGGGGGGATTATATCCCCTCCTTGCCCGTCTACTACGTTATCGTTCACTAGTCTTGGATACACTCCCCCCAAGTCAACGGAGTGCACTTGTTGCCTCTAATCGTCCAGAATTGGCAAGTCGGTATACCACATCCGTACTCCGTCGGGATGTTGATGTTTCGGCAACAGTAATTAATATTACATTGCGGGATTTACTCACCGGGGATCAAATTGAACAGGCACAAAAACTATTAAGTAATGCCACGTTCCCCACGGAGAATGCAAGTAATAATCAATTAGTACGATATTTGTACTACAGTGGCCGTGTACAGGCATTACGATTGGAGTATACATCAGCCTATTCCAACCTAAGTCAGGCATTACGAAAGTGTCCTACCAATGTTGGATTAGGATTCCGTATTGCCGTCCAACGACTACTTGTCGTGGTGCAATTACTCATGGGGGAAGTGCCAGATAGGAGTGTCTTCTTTGGCACGGGGATGATTGCCGAATTACGTCCCTACCTTGAAATATCACAAGCTGTCCGTCGTGGAGACTTGGCAATCTTTCATGCTGTCGTTACCAAACATGCTGGACGATTACGTGTGGATGGGACATATACACTAATATCACGATTGGCACATAGTGTCGTCAAAGCGGGATTACGTCAACTCAAGACGAGTTATTCACGTATTTCATTGGATGACGTGGCATTGCGATTAGGGCTGCCATCATCGACATCGGCAGAGTTTGTTGTTGCCAAGGCAGTTCGGGATGGTGTGATTGATGCAACGATTGATCATGAGAAGCGATATATCCAAAGTCATGACTTGGTTGATGTGTATGCCACTGTGGAACCCAGTGAGGCATTCCATCGTCGTATCGCTTACTGTTTGACGACACATAATGATGCCGTCCGGGCTATGAGATATACACCCGATGCGTACAAGCGACAGTTGGAGGCCAGTCGTGGACTGGGACGGAGGGGACGGGGAGATGATGATGATAAGACTGATGAGGAGAAGGCGAAGGAGATTGAAGATGAGTTCGACGAGGATTATTGAGTGTTTATGGTGTGGTGTTTCTGTTTGGTTGGAAGGCATGGGGGGGATGGAGAGAAATAAGAACAAGGAGGTGAGGGGGTTCAAAGAAATAGGAGCTAAAGAGTTGTTACATAATTAGAAAAATGCTCGTTCAAACCATATTGTATCTTGCATTATTAGCACGGAAGATGAAAAAGTTTATTTAATCTTAGTAACTCTGCCCTTGCTCACGTGGGCTTCTTCGTGCTAGGCTGTGCTGTGGTAGGCTTTGCGGTTGGAGTAGCGGTCGTTGGCTTTGCTGTTGTAGTAGGAGTGGCTGTACTTGGGCTTGCAGTAGGAGTAGCCGTGGGTACATCAGTAGGAGTCGCTGTGGGTACAGCAGTTGGGCTTCTCTGTAGGAGTCGCAGTGGGTTCAGGAGTAGGTTCCCCTGTCGTTGGGCTTGCAGTAGGAGTTGCCGACGGTTTCCTCGTGAATGGAATCCAGACATTCGTGGGTTTGCCCGATGTTGGTTCCACCGATGGCCGTCCAGTCGTCGGGAGTCTCGTAGGCTAAGAATTGTGAATGTCGTGTAAGGGCAGATCTAATAGATCAGGCGACTTCAAATCAATATAAAATGCATCTCACCTTGCTTGTTGGGACTTCAGTACTCTTGTACGTTGGTTTCATCGTTGGCGTTTGAGTAGGCTTCTTCGTTGACGGTGCTAGTGTGGGCTTGTAAGTTGATGGTGCTGGTGTGGGTCTGCTTGTCGTTGGAACCGTAGACGGCTTGAACGTAGGGACAGCTGTTGGCTTGGAGCTTGGTTTAAGGGTTGGCGTGTTAGTCGGCTTCTTCGTAGTTGGAGCTTTCGTGGGCTTGCTTGTCGATGGTTCAGCCGTGGGTCTGGCTGTACTTGGAGTCCTTGTCTGTTTAGACGTAGGAGGAAGCGTTGGTGTTGTTGGTTTCCGTGTTGTTGGAGGAGTCGGTTGACCCTGTGGGTAGCCCAACGTTACCAATGAGGCAGTGAGTAGAACGAAGAGAGACGCTGACCACATCATGAGAGAGCTTGCCTTCGATAGGGTACTCTACTAGGCAAGGGTACTCTCAAAGGTTTAGGGAAAACTAACACTAAATCTCGTTAAAATGATAGTTTTGTTTCACAAGGATTTCGTTTAATAGCAGACAGTTCATTATTACCTATTTGTAGACGCGAATCAAATACATACGCATTGTGGGCGATTTGGGCTTGCAGAGGGAGTGGATATTCGCAACGTCCTCTCTACCCAAACAAGCTAGAAAAGAAATCAAAGAAGCTAAAGACATCATCTTCTTCTTCTGTCGGGGTAGAGATAGGTGGATTGGTCACTGGCACTGGGGTCACAGGGCTATCGGACTCATCAATAGTAGGAGCAATGCCATCACAATCGAACCCAGCCTCAGACGCATAGCTACTACCCTTGCACACTTCTTCTTGAATCCAATTATAGGCCTGAGACACTCGTGCATACACACCTGGGAAGTCATCGGAGCCACATCCTGCACCCCATGAGACAACTCCAATTTGTACGTCTTGGCCATTACTAACACCTGTCTTGACAATCAATGGACCACCACTATCGCCCTGACAGCTATCTTGATTAGTACCTTTTGCACAAAGCATATTGCCTGATATTTTGCCATAGTATGACATGTATTGTCCATCGGCATAGCCTGTGCTTTGTTCGCAAATGTCATTGGGTACAACTTTCAATTCAACATTCATCAAGACGTCACTGGGCGTGCTAGAGTATGCACTGGCCGTGGTATCACCCCATCCCATCACAGTGACCATTTGATCGTCAGTTGGGACGGATGGATTGGAATTGAGCTTAACTATAACTGGGTCCTCGACAAATAAGTTCCCCTCGTGTGGCTCTAGGAAGTAAAGCATGAAGTCATTATCAGTAGAGTAGGAATTGTAATATGGATGAGGTACCGTCGACTTGACCCGAAGTGTAACAGCATCCGCATCGGTCTCGTCAAGATCGTGTTTCTTGTGATAGACCCACGAGCCACCACCTTCACAGTGTGCTGCAGTTAGGACTACGTCCTTGGCGATTAGTGAACCACCGCAATAGTGAGTTGTACCGTATGCCTGTAACGATAGTGCGTAGGAGAAACGATCCTCGACTGCCTCCGTTCCGCCGATGATGCGGGTGGCACCACTCATGTCCGCATTCGCTACCAGCTCCACATTGTTCTCTAGAGTAGACGACGTGGCTTCCCCGTCATTCTTGCTCCTCGTCCATGCCACTGCAACGGAGGAAAATGTAACCACCACAACTAATAGCAATGCCCCGATGATGCCAGCGACGATCGGTCGACGCTTCTTCCTGCGATTGTTTTCATCGGTGGCGATGACTGTGCTGGGCACTTCGATGTCAATCGACGATGTCATAATTGACGTGCAAGGATAACTATATTATTTATGAGGAGCAATGCACCTGTCAGACCCGGTAATCCGATCCAACCAAGCACGACATGACCTCGACCACACATTTCGCCGTCAGCATTTGTTCTTTGCACGACAAGAGGTCTCGGAGCTGAGACAAAGTGGAATTAGTACATTTCTACGCAAGGTGTACGCAGAACCATTTTACAGTGGAGTCCCTAATCAATCAACTGCCCTCCTCCTTCAACACTCGGAGTCGTTTCTTTTCAAGGGAGAGAGGCATTCACAGAATGATGTATGTTGTTGCAACAGATGATGTATGTTGTTGCAAGAATACATTTTTCATCAAACATGCACCTTCATCAAAACGACCTCGTCGGACTATTCTACTACACACTGTTCCTCATTGTACCACAATGCTGTCTAGGCCTTGTCGTCCCACCCCGAATCACCGCTCTTACTCCTTCACCAGAAATAATGCGATCATCACCCGAAGCCATCATTTTCTTTTCACTCCACGCCACCAAGGACGATGACATCACTACTGCAACTTCACCGTTCACCTCCACTTCCTCATCGCTGTATCAGCCCCTCCCAACCAACAAACCATGGACATTTGGGATACTAACTACAGGTTTTCCACCGCAGCAAATACTTGTACCGGTGGTTAAATTTGTTACATTCCAAGTATGGCGTCTTATGATGAACGAGTTGGTGACGCACGATGAACAAGGTCGTTTCATTCGTGAATCATACCAGGCAACAGAAGAGAATGAATCCAAAAATGTTCCATTGGTATTATTGCCTGCTGCATCTGAGGAGGGTCCAAGATATAGACTATATCTTGGTAATCCATGTCCATGGTGTCATCGTGTCAAGTCTGCTATATCATTATTGCAAATCACAGACATACCAATTACAATGCTAATCGATGATGCCGAGAAGGCATCCAAAGGTGGATGGGTATTGCCTAAACCATCTCCACCTGATGATAGTAGCAGTAGTAGTATTGCAAATGAGCTACTTACGGGTGATCTTGCGGGGGTATATAACTATCTATTCCGACATGTGCTTAAGGATGGGGAAAGATACAAGGGAAGGTGTACGGCACCATTGTTGGTGGATACTTCATTAGGGACAATTGTATCAAATGAATCCAATGAGATTATGTTATTGCTGAACGAGTACGCACGAAGTAAGAGGGACAGTAAGGGAGCAACAGGAATCGATCTAAGACCGGTGGGGATGGAAGAGACGCTGGATGTGACAACAAAGCATTGGTACGATCTTTTATGGAATGGGGCGTACCGTTGTGGCTTTGCCACATCCCAAGTAGCATATGACGAGGCAGCAAAGGATGTTCTTTTAGGATTGCAAGAAATGAACAATCACTTGGCAACATCACCATACCTCGTTGGAAAGTCAATAACCGAGGTAGATATCAAGAATTTTGCATGGCTCACTAGGCATGATTATGCATACACGGTAATATTCAAAACTCCGGGAGGCCGGATAGCCCAGTATCCACATATTGCATCATATGTAAAACGAATGGTAACGGAACATCCCGTACTGTTGGACAGTACCGATATGGCAGATGCATGTGGATCCTATTATAGACAGTTGTTCATGCTGAATTTTGGACGGATTATACCGTACATTCCCAGTGTTCGAGAGTGGGTGGCTGGGTTATGAATTTCATTTTGAAAAGGATCAAACAGCAAAGGGAGATTCGATTGTTAACCTAATTACGTTTATCATTTATTCCCAACTAGTGTATATACCTACTGCGATGTTATATGTGTCCTAAAAGCATTATTCTTTTACACATGATGATTAGATTTTATCACATTATTTCCCCATCGCATAATCTGGTTCAACAAGCTACGTACTTCTTCACCATATTGCTGTTTATTTCTTTTTCCCACCTGTCATAAGGACAATGCAGGATGCCGTCCCAAGAAAGGCATTCCCTAATAGTCCATACCACATATACTTGCCCATTGCATAAACATACCTCTTTGAGGCATCTCCCTCACTTTCGAGGTATCCACGCGATAGGTAGTACCGCCCAACTCCATAAATCAATGATGAGATTGATGAACAGATTGGAAACGTGAACGCTCCAGCAATACCAGAGACCACGGCTAATGTGTAGGTCTCAAATATATGCTGATGAGATCGTTGTGCGCAGTTGAATGCCTTTGCATGCTTGGATGTGCCCTGAGCGTACAAGTTTGGGAGGGAGTATCGCTCATCGACATCGACCTCGCCATCTTTCTTGGCCAGCTCTGAATATTTGCTACGTGCCTTACCTGTATTACATTTACACAATATTGCAGTATGAAAATTTTTCTCATTTAGTTATACTCTATAACTATCATAAGAAGTGACAAATAACAACAATCAACGATAAATCTGATCTTACCGACTTCAAAGCCGTGCATCAAGGCCCAGAAACCAGTCCCGATGAGGATGGCCGGGGTCATGGCAGAAATTTGACTACCATGGGAGGAAATAAGGGATGATCCATAGGTCAGCTCGATGAAGCCACCGACCGTGGCCGAGCCTAAGGTGTACAGCAGAGGTTTGGCAGCCATGATTTGCGCAAGTTGCAAAGGTGAGAGAGAGAGGTTTTAGGATTTTCATTTAGATCGTTTGAGCATCCCGCAAAAATGAAGACCTGTTATTTTGAAGAAGATCTAATAAACCCACCTACATTCTGTGTGTCTATGCACGTGGATCATAATAGACAGTTGTTCATGTTGAATTTTGGACGGATTATAACGTGTGTTTCCCAGTGTTCGAGAGTGGGTGGCTGGGTTATGAATTGTTATTGTTATACGTGTCCTAAAAGCATTATTCTTTTACATAGTATGATGATTAAATTTTATCACATTATTTCCCCATTGCATACACCTGGTTCCACATACTTCTTCACCATATTGCTATTCATTTCTTCTGAACACCAGTCATAAGGACAATGCAGGATGCTGTCCCAAGAAAGGCATTCCCCAATAGTCCATACCACATAACTTACCCATTGCTGGGCAGGAAGAGATGATGAGGGCTTAGAGTATGGATAATTTTCGACTAATAAAGGCCACAAACATGAAAAATCAAGTGTTTAACGAGACAGGACCAGGCTTGAAAGATAAGCAGTGTAAATGCGAACAGATCATGTCAGAATTACAAAACATGAATCAAGGTAATAAGAGAGACATCAGCATACTCTCAATTAAGACGCCAAGACTGCTGGCAGAAGAGGTAGACAACCCTGATGACTACTACGCAATGCACGCCAGGATGGATGAATACCGGTCAAACACGCTCTCCTATATTGGGAGGAAACCCTGAGGAAAAACGACTCAAGGAATTAGATGATCGACACTGCCTTCACTGAACCGGCAGATGAAGGTACGAGGTATGAGGAAGGATAATAAAGATATTAACGAGGACGAAGAAAATGATGATTCGATTAAATTAGCAGAAGCCATGCTTTATGGAGACAACGATTGCCGGGTCAATTATAAAACCGACGATGAAGACGACGACTGCGGCGATGAATACAAGGAAGACGATGAAGATGAGGAGGTCGACGACTACGGCTCACGGCTCATGGGAAGCGAAGGGAGGGGAATCAAAATGACTAGCCTCCGAGTTGCGGCCCAGCAAATTCAATGCAAGCAACAAGGAAGAAGAAGAGAATGACCACAGCGAAAGAGCGGAAGCTAGGTTTACCGAGACAGGCACGGCCAGGACCAGGACGAGGTCGATTCATTGTTGTGAGCGGCAAAGAAGATGAGGAAGATCTTTAAAAAGAAGATTGAAGGAAGCTACTCCCTTAGCTAGAGGGAAGAAAGCAGCATGAAACAACATTCAAGTAGCGAGGAACAGTGCCCTAACCAGTGCTGACCACCACAGCAACAACGACGAGCTTCAGTGCTACCAACCTTACTTCATCCGTTACATTTCCCATGTTTCTCCGCAAGGAGGTTTCGCAAGATTTCAGGGAAAAAGAACTTGGCCTTCTTCGTGGCTGGGATGATAGAATAGTAAGGTTAGCATCGATCATAACAGCAATACAAAACCAGGGATTGTACAGCTGTACCTGTAATGCCTTGATTATTTTTGATGAGGCACAGGGGATGTTTTACCAATTTTTAAGATCAAGTGATCAAAGCATAAGAAACAGAGGATGCAATTAGAAAATCTAGTTCAATTACCTCGCCCCAATAGTAACCCAATCATCCATATTTTCAACCTGAGCGTCCATCATGTGGTAAACATCGCAGACTGACTCATCATCAGTACAAAGACGGACGACTATCTTGACGGGGAGCTTTGAAAATCAAACACTTAGCAAACAAGCTTAGATTCCTTATCACACAGTTCATCCCACAGAATACTCATACTGGGTCTGGTTTTTCATAAAATCTTTTGGCAGTTTGTCCGGATGGAAAAAGAACTTGGCCTTCTTTGCAGCTGAATCGCGATTTGGAAATATCAACATATCAACAATTTGCATGAAACACAAGTAAAGGTGAGTATGACAAAAAAATCTACATGCATCAACAAAGATACAGATATAAACTAGTATGCAGTGAACATACCTTTCGCCAGTAGCTCAACAAGCTCATCACCACTAAAACCATCAAATGCAGCATCATCAAATGTCTTCCATTTCCCAAAGTATTCATGCATCTCAACAGTCGTGTTTGTTGGTGGGAACCTCTGAGGAACTGTGAGGAGAAAGTGTTGCAATGGATTGCATGGAGGCCTGGTCTGTCTGTGTACATTGGCCGGCACATTTGGTGGTTTGCTTGAGGATCGTTCATATTTCTTGGGCATCGTCTGTTGCTTATAATCTCCTGGTGGGTCTGACATCGAATGTCTCAATGGTCGTTGAATCTTTGGGCGGCGACAATCTCCTGGTGGGTCATGAACTGACTTCGATCGATGATTATCCCGGCTACGCCGACAATGAATGGCCTCCAACCTCGCCATGTCAATCCAAGGCATCATTTTCTTCCTGACAGGATTCCACTGCATTTCCTCCTTATCAACCAACATCTTCAGTGTTTGGAAAAAGCTCGTCCACGACTCTCTTGGATGGGGCAACTTAATTCCACTCTTGTCTCCAATAAAGAGTGCAATGCAGAACTCGTGAAGCTGGTCAAGTGTAAATGGATGCTCGTCGAGAGCATCGAATTCATGAAGTAGTAGACCTGCCTCCCTTAAACGATGCAACCCCATGCCATAAGTTAACCAGGGATTGTGCAACTGTATTTCCATTGCCTTGATTATTTTGGATGAGGCACAGGGGATACAAATTTGTTAGAGTGGTCAAAGCATAAGAAACAGAGGATGCAATTAGAAAATCTAGTTCAGTTACCTCGCCCCAATAGTCACCCAATACATCCATGTTTTCAACCCGAGCGTCCATCATGTTGTACACATCGCAGACTGACTCATCGTCAGTACAAAGTCTGACAACTATCTTGACAGGGAGCTTTGATAGCTTCTTCATTGCACTCCAAAAGCTGCGTTGGACATCACGCGACGTCTCTCCTTCATCGTCAGTGGGCACCCCCTGTGTGCAAATCACAACAGTAACTGTGTCACCATTAGAAACAAGTGTGTGTGCAACATTGGATATCTTCTTAACCAACTTGTGTAGCTGGTCTGCCAATGGACATTGATCATTTCTCAACTTGGATTGTTTCAATGCGGCATTGAGACAGGATATTTCGTTGGCCACGTCGTTGGGACTGCCACAGCAAAGGTGAAACTTACGGGTGGTGCTCCTGTCGTCATCGTTAAGCAGCCAGAAATGAGAACGTATCCAACACTTCGATGCCATGTAGGAGT
>Ga0247834_1007657_pt1 | contig 11367 bp, 6 predicted proteins | sample LaCruzMarch2015__8_FD_187118 | JGI IMG/M metagenome (GOLD analysis project Ga0247834, IMG submission 187118) | Freshwater microbial communities from meromictic Lake La Cruz, Castile-La Mancha, Spain - LaCruzMarch2015_12m | ecosystem: Environmental > Aquatic > Freshwater > Lake | place: Spain... | reverse complement strand
GACGAAATCAGGGCCCGCTTGATCATTCGCGAGCTTCGCGTGCTGTCCCGGCTTGTGACGATACGAACGCCTGGCGAGAAGCACGAACCAAACGCCGAGCCCAACCGGCAGGCGAAGTCCGGCGTGATTTCGATGTTCGACAGCCCGGCTACGCCAAGCTCGCGGAAGAGGTTTCCGCGCCACTTATTGCCCCAAACCAGCGACATCGTCACCGTGGAGCCGCGCTCGACGATCTTATCGGGCCAAATTTTCACCCGGGGCCGCACGGTCGCGCCGACGTCCACGAGGCAGCGATCGCCTACGACCGCATCCTCATTGATGACGGAATCTTTCTTCAGCGTGACTCGATTGCACACGATCGCGGAATGCACGCCCACGCTGGGGCCAATGTAGGTCGAGTCCCATACGACCGATCTACCGACGACCGCGTTTTCTTCGATGACGCAGTTATCGCCGATGCTCGTGAACGGCCCTACCCGCGCGCCGCGCTTCACCCGGACGTTGCGGCCCATTGTCACCGGGGCAATGATTTCGGCCCCGGCGTCAATCGTGCAGTTCGCGCCAATTTCTGGCACCGGCAGGTCAATCTTGCGCGCCAGCAGATCGTGGTGGGCTTCCCGGTATTGCTCCAACGAGCCCACGTCGGCCCAATAGCCATCCATCACATAGCCATAGATCGGGCGGCCGTCGGCCAGGAGCTTTGGGAAGATATCGCTGCTCCAGTCATACACCTGCCCCGGTTGCATCGTATCGAAAACCTCCGGCTCCAGGATGTAAATGCCAGTGTTCACGGTGTCGGAGAAGACCTCGCTCCACGCCGGCTTTTCGAGGAATCGCTCGATGCGGCCCTCTTCATCCGTAATCACGACGCCGAACTCCAGCGGATTCGGTACGCGGCAAAGCACCAACGTCGCAACGCTGCCTTTCTCGCGGTGGAACCGCACCGCCTCCGTCAGGTTGCAATCGGTCAGAGCATCGCCGGAGATGATGAGGAAAGTATCCTCGCGTAGCTGCCCCTCGGCCTTTTTCACTGCGCCAGCGGTTCCGAGCGGATTGCTCTCGACGCTATAGCTAAGACGTACGTCGAAGTCTGAGCCGTCGTCAAAATAGCCCGTGATCTCGTCGGCCAGGTAGCAAACGGTGGCCAGCACGTCCTGAATTCCGTGCCGCCGGAGCAGCGTCAGGATGTGCTCCATCAGCGGTTTGTTGCAGATGGGGGCCATCGGCTTGGGAATGTTGGACGTTACGGGACGCAGACGCGACCCTTCACCCCCCGCCATCACCACCGCTTTCATCACTCTAGGTTACGCCCCTTCTCCCCCAGAAATGGAAGTGAAACGGGCCAATTTTTGCTAGTTGTTAAGAAGGGCCGGTATCGCGACGATTTCGGCAAGTTCGCCTGTTTTTGAGCCTCGGTTGACCAACCGAATATAGCGCACCCGCGCGGTGAAGCCGCGATACGGAACCGCCCCGCCTTCGTTGCGGAGCCGACTTGTCCAATTCCAGTCGATCTCGCGGGCCAGCAGCGTGCCGTCGGCAGCGGTTTGACCGGTGCCATATCCAATGATGTCGAACTTGCCCCAGAAGCTTGTGCCCGCCGCAATTCGGATTTCGCCGAGGGTGCGGTCTTTGCCCAAATCAAGTTCGACCCAGCTCTTCTCACCGCCGAGCTTAAGCGCCGTTGCCGGATTGCCGTCGGTTGCTTTTTGTAGCTCGATCGGTAGGCTTCCGGCGAGGTCGTTCGGCAGCTTGCCGGAGGCCAGGTTCACGGCGCTGTCGAGCGTCGCACCCGGAAGGTTGAAGCGAAGCTCGAAGAAGGCGGCTCCCGAGCCGCGACGGGCCGCATCGAGCAGTTGCCATTTTTTCAGCGTTGTCCAGTCGGTTACGCCAAACCGAACCGCGCGGATGGCGTAGGTGGTGGGTCGGCCGTCGGCCCAGAGCGGTCCGGTGGCGTCCTGCCCGGGCATAAGTACGGTACCGGTCGTTCCGGAAGAAACCTTGAAGGCGGCTTCCTCGGCTACTTTGCCATCGACCACCGGATAGAAGCCAAGCTCCTGCGCGGCGATAGGCCGACCGGCCAAATCTTGAACTCGCAGCAAGCTGGTTTTGGGTACGGTCGGCGTTGTTCCGGCAAGCTTTGCGTTAAGCGCGGCAACGTCGGAAGATGACAACAAACCGCTTGGCACCAGCGGGTTCACGTCGAAGATCGGCGACGAAAACGGCGCGTACGGCAAGGCGAGCGATCCCGGTAGGTTCGATTCGTTTCGCGTATCCCCGTATCCGCTGAGGCCCGAGAAGACGTCGGTTGGCAAGATGCGCCCGTCCGGCGTCTTCAACTCGATGTTTTGGGCGGCGAAATCGGGAGCTCCCATTGCAGTGAGAATCTGCCGAATCGCCGCCTCGCGCGGCGATAAACCGGGCCGCAAACCCAGGGTAAGGCCGGTTTCGCCCATCGCCGGGACCAGGTTCACCCGCGCAATCGTGCCTTCCGGCGAAAACGAGAAGCGGCTGTACGGGAAGATGGAATCGTTCAGCTCGTTCGCCAGATTCGAGAGCCAACTCGCCGGGCGAACCGCGACCGCCGCCGCAAACTCGGGCGAAAGGGCGACCGGCAACGTCTGCCCGCTGGCCTGATAGGTCGCGGCGTTGTTGGTTGGGTTGGCTTCCGGCGCTTCCGGAGTCACCGTAAGCGTGATTGGATGCAGGCGACCGTCGGGCTGCGTGGTGCCCGAATCTTGCAACGTCACCGTGGTCGAGCCGCCGGCCGGCAGAGACTTGCCGCCGTCGCGTATCGAGCCCACGCGCTCATCCACCGACCAGACGGTCGAAAAGGCCGAGCTTGGCGCATCGCCGATGTTTACGATCGTCGCCGTGATGGTGTCGGGCGCAGTGCGGACGATGGATTCAACCGCGAGGTCGGCTCCCGCCGACGCCACCGATCCGCCGACTTTCACCGCGAGCACCGGTCGGCCCCGCGAGGCTTCACTGCTGGAGAACTCGACGGCAGTCTCAAAATTAAGCAGAAAACCGTAGTTCTCTTCCGGCCGATCTCGCATCTCGGCGACGGCTTTTTCCAGCCCGGTCAGCGTCAAGGTGTCGGCGTCGGCTTGGAACTTCACGTTCGCAAGAACTACCGCGTCGGCGGCTCCGCTGGCTCCAGCGCGTTGCCATGGCGCACGCTGGCCGCGTCGCTCTCGCCAAGTCGCGGCGAGCAAAGGTGCCGCCGCTTTGCCCGTTTTGTCTAATCCGACAAGCGAGCTTCGAAGGCTATTGGCCGGGCCCTCGCCCCACGGCACCTTAACCACCGAAACCGACGCCAATTTCGCCGGACCGCCGCCCGCCAAAGTAAGCCGAAGCGAAGCTTCCAAGATGGGTTGATTCGCCGCTACCGCCCGTCGCAGGGCCCCAAACCGAATCAGAATCGCCTTCTGGGGTCCACCCGCCAAGGTCTGGTCTCCGCCAAAGCTTCGGTCCGGCTCGCTCGATGAGAGCGTGGTGTCGGCAACCTCAAAATCGCCGCGCGTGCCGCGAGAGATTTCGATGACACTCGGCTCGGCTTGCCGCATGGGGACGGCCCCGGAAGGAAGCACGGCCAAAAGGAGAAAGAGCGTCGGCACCATCAAAGTGTACCGACGCCCCAAAGGGCCCTAGGACCTCAAAGCCGAACCGGCAAAACCCGGATGCGGCGGTTCGGCTCTTCGCCGACGCTTTCGCTGGCCAGCTTCCTTGCTTCGGCCATTTGATGCTGGATCTTCCGGATAGGTGCCGGGGCCGGCGAAAGCTCGAACGCCTTCCCGGTTTGCGAAACGGCTTCGACCGCCATCTCGATCTCCTCGGCGGCGCGGGCATGCATGTCCGGCGTCTCCGAGGTTCCCCGAAGCAGATCGTCCAGCGCCATCGCGATCTGGTTGAACGAGTTCGACTTCACGACCACCGTCGGCAAAGGCCGTCCGGCGATATCGCGAATCTTCTTCGGCCGACTTTGGTAAGTCGACCGAATCGCCATCACCGCGTCCGCTTGGCTGACGTCGCCGGTGACCACCGCCGGCGCTTTCTTTTCCCGGATTGCCCTTTCGAGCCTTGACCTTGCGATCCCGTAGGGAAAGATGCGAACGTAGCCATTCTGGTTTTCGTCCGTCACCTCCGTTTCTTGAGAACTCGGTAGCTTGGGCGGGGCTACGGGCAATGTCGGAGCGGTGCGCGGCGGCGTTTGGTTCCCTTGCCTACCTTCACGGGCGTTCGGCTCGCGTTGCTGGCCGTTTCTTGCCAGCGACGGAAACCGTTCGTTGAATCCGGGGTGATTGAGTTCGGCGGTTTCCTCGTCCTGAACGATCTCGACCCCGGTCCCGGTTCGAAGCCGAATTTCGGGTCGCGGCGCGATGCCGCGCAGGATCATATCGACCGTCTTTTGCACGTTGTGGTGAACCGCGCATCGGTCGTAATCGAGCAGTTCGATGACGACATCGAACGTCGGTGGCGCCTTGCGTTCCAGCACGGTCTTTTGGGTTCCGCGGCGCTGGGCTTCCATGTCGCTGAGGGTGACGGCCTGAATCCCGCCGATGAGATCGGCCAGGGTCGGGTTAAGCATCAGGTTCTCCAGCGTCTGGCCATGGGCGGTTCCCACAAGCTGCACACCGCGCTCGGCGATGGTTCGGCTGGCGGCCGCTTCCATCTCGGTACCAATTTCGTCGATCACGATGACCTCGGGCATGTGGTTTTCCACCGCCTCAATCATCACGTTGTGTTGGTCGGCGCTTTCGCGAACCTGCATGCGGCGCGAGTAGCCGATTCCCGGGTGGGGAACGTCGCCGTCGCCGGCAATCTCATTCGAAGTGTCCACGATGACCACGCGCATGCCGACTTCATCGGCCAGCACCCGCGCGACTTCTCGCAGCTTGGTCGTTTTTCCGACGCCCGGCCTTCCGAGAAGCAGGAGGGACTTGCCGCTTCGAACGATATCATCGATCATGTCGATGGTTCCTTCGAGGGCGCGGCCCACGCGGCAGGTAAGGCCAATGACCTTTCCGTGGCGGTTCCGGATGGCGGAAATTCGGTGGAGGGTGCGTTCGATGCCCGCCCGATTGTCGGTTCCAAACGTTCCAATGGAGCGACTGACGTGCTCCAGATCGAGCTCGGTCACCACGATTTCGTGGAAACGTTCAACCCGATCCCGGTAACGGGCCTCGGCGGCCCGGCCGTAGTCCAACACAACTTCGATGAGGGAATCCAGATCTCCCGAGCGCTCTAGCCTCGCTCGAACGACGCCCGGCAAGACGTCCAAAAGCTGAATTAAGCCGTCTGAGTGCAGCGACATGAGGTTTTTCGGTTCGTTGAGTGTCCCGCAGAACCGTTACTTATAATACGGGCTGGCGGGGCGGGAAGGCTTGCCGGAGTTTACGGTTTTTTCTTGCGCTCGCTGGAGGCCTTCCGGCCCAGGTTCGCCGTTTTTGCGGCGGCACGGAGCCGTCGGCTGCAGCCCTGCGGGCTAACCGAGACCCTACGCCAAGCGTGTGGCACCAGCCTCTCTGGCTGGGCATCTTGTTTGAGGCGGCGGCACGGAGCCGTCGGCTGCAGCCCTTCGGGCTAATTCCAACCCTACGCGAAGCGTGTAGCCCCAGCCTCTCTGGCTGGGCATCTTGTTTGAGGCGGCGGCATGAAGTCGGAGCTTAGCGACGGCACAGAGCCGTCGGCTACAGCCCTGCGGGCTAACCGGGATCGAACGCGAAGGCTGTCTGGACTGCGCCCCATTTTGTGGACACCTGCTTTACTCTTTTTGGAGGGAGTAGATGCCTAGAACTTACTCGCGGGAATTCAAGTTAGCGTTGTGCAGCCGCATCGCAAGTGGCGAGTGGACCAAGAGCCGCGCCTCGCGCGAGCATGGCCTCTCATTGGGCATGCTCGCACGGTGGCTTGAGCAGTACCAGGCCAATGGGGAAAACGCATTTCAGGGCCAGCCCTGGCGGGCTCAGGCTCTCAATGCCGCCGAGCGCATCGATGCTCTGGAAGAAGAACTGCGCACCGCCCGGTTGGAACTCAAATTCGTACGCCAACTGCTAGACCAAAAAAAGTCTCTCCCCGGGAGCGAATCATGAGCATCCGCACCCGGGCTCCTGAATTTGCCGAACTCTCGGTAGAACGTCTTTGCCGGGCGGTTGGAGTTTGCCGCTCGCAGTATTACCGGCATTCCGTTGTTCCGGCCGAGCCGCCCGAACTACGTCTCATCCGGGAGTTGCGCGAGAAATTTCCTCGGTACGGCTACCGCCGAGTGGCCGCCCGTCTCGGTATGGCCCCAAAGCGCGTGCGCATCCTCATGAGACGCCATGGTATGGTGGCAAAGCGTCGACCTAAGTCTCCCCGGCTACCGGTTCGCTTTGCCGGGGGAGCCAATCTGGTCAAGGACAAAAGACCAGAGCGCCAGGGGCAGATACTGGCCTTCGACGTCACCGCCGTGCGACTCTACGGTTCGAGGTGGGCCTACTTTGCGGCTGCGTTGGACGTATTCACGCGCGAACTAGTGGGCTACGCGGTTTCTTGCCGCAACGACACTGAACTCGTCCGGCGAGCTCTGGAGAGCGCCGCCCTAAACTCAAACCTTCAGCCCGGCTGGATCCATCATTCGGACCGAGGGGCATCCTACACCAGCCATGCGTACCTTGCCCACATCGAGTCTCTCGAGGGCATCGCAAGCTTCAGCGATCCGGGTCGTCCCACCCAGAACGCTTTCATCGAATCCTTCTTCAAGAGCTTCAAAGTAGAGGAAGGAGGACTGGATATCTACAGTGACCTGGAAGACGCCGAGAGAGCGGTCAAAGCTTATGTAGAACTCTATAACACGGAGAGAATTCATTCCTCAATCGGGATGAAACCACCCAGCACCTACAGACAGGAAAACAATGACAAACATCAACCATCGAAGACATGAGGTGTCTACACACAAGGGCTCAGTTCACACCCAAACCCTCTCCCGAGGGAGAGGGCAACCGGAAAACGCCTCAAAGACTACGGAACCGAGACGGAGCGGATTTCGCTGAGCGTGTAGGCGCCGTTGTCGTCCGTTCCGGCGATCACGTAGTAGTACGTCCCGGCGGTGAGGCCCGAGAAGCCGTAGTCGGTCGAGCTAACCCAAACCGGCGAGACGATCGTGCGGACGCCCGGCCCGGGCTTCTGGTTATACAGCAGCACGGCATACGACCGGGCGTTCGTAACGAAGCCCCAGTCGAAGTCCACCGTCCCGGTGTCGGTCACCGGCGAGAACACGCTGATGTTATCCAAAGGCCGAACCGAATCGACGCTGCTGCGCGGGCCTTCGCCCACGCCGGAATCGTTGTAGTCGGTGGTCACGCCGGCAACTTGATACCGGTAGGTGCGGCCGTCGGTCAGGGCGTCGTCCAGGTCGGTAAAAATCTCGCCGAGCGGATCGCGGAGGAAGTCGTACGGCGCGATAGTGCCGCTGGAGCCGCCGCGATAGATGCGGTAGCCAAGCAGCGAATCCGCCCCGAGGGCGTCCCAGGTCAGGTCGATCTCGACCGTGTCGCCGCCGGAAGTGCGCCGGGTGACGTTCTTCACCTTGGGGGCATGCCCGGTGAGCTGCTCCTTCACGCCGTCGTAGCGGTTGGAAGCGCCAGAGCGGTTGGTCGGCTCTGTCGGAGCGGTATAGGCGACGACGGAGAAGTTGCGCGGGGCGGGCAATATCGGGTTCGTGCCGTTAAAAATCTGCAGGTCGGTTCGACGGTTGGCGCCGGTGCCGAGGTTCACGATCTTCGAATCCGAATCGGAGCCGAGCGTGTTCGCGACAATCTGGTAGTCGTAGCCGCCGGGAATGCCGGAAATGCGGTACTCGCCGTTGGCGTCGGTCAGCTCCGTTATGCTGAAGAGCGCCTTCGCGCTGCCGATTCCGCGGGCGAAAACGCGTGCCCCGGCGACCGAGCGGCCAAAACCATCCACCACCGAGCCGAAGACGGTCGCGCCGCGACCCTTTTGGTACAGCACCATGTTAACGCTCATGGAGCGCTCGTTGCCGAAAATCCGCGCAAAATTCTGTCCGTAGTAAATCTTGCCGTTGATTTCGGTATCGGCCTTCACCAGGAGGTCAACCGGCGAAACGTCCTTCAATACGTAGGCTCCGCCGGGGCCGGTCGTGGTGGTCCGTCCGGCGGCATAGACGGCGACGCCGGGAACGGTGCCTCCGCTTTCGTCATAGACTACGCCCGAAACCTCACCATTTCCGTCTTGCGTCGAGAGCGTTTTGCCACCGCACCCGGCGAAAAGGAGCGAGGTCACCGCCGCCAGGAGGAAGAACTTCGTTGTTATAGCGGTCATTTTGATCATTATCCAGACGCAAGGCCCTGGGTTTCGTTACGCCAAAACGGGCGGCCTCATGGCGCGAAATCGAACGAGAGCTCGATATCGATGCCGCTGCTGCGGTAGTTTCCGGTGGTCAGGGTGCGGTCGAGGTTCAGCACGTCGCGGAATCGATAGACGCTGCGCAGGGCCAAGTTGCGGTAGATCTGGTACTCGTATCCCAGGCTGAAGTAGCGCTCGTCTTGGCCGTAATAGCCGGTGCTTCGGCTGGAGCTGTAGGATCCGGTCAGCCGATGCCGATCGCGAAGCCGATATACCAGCGAGGCATCGTAGTAACGGCTGCTCTGCCGGTAACCGCTGGTTCCGCGCCCGTTCGAAAGCAAGGTGTATAGGCCGAAGGAATAAGAGAGTCGGCCTTTCGGCGCGCCAGTGAGCCCAAGGGAAAGGGTGGTGGCCTCGCTTTGGCTGCCCAGGGTGTCGCTGAACCTCGTCTGGCTGCGATCTACCGTCAAGCTTAGGAGGTTGAACGCGCCCAGGTCATAGTCGAATCCGGCGCCGTAGGCATCGGTCTTGGAATTCGAGCTCAGGTTGCCCTGCGACTGGGTGCGATAGCCGCGAAGGTTCATCGTGAACCGCTCGGAAGCCTGATACGAGAGGGTGGTCGACAGGTTTTCCAGGTTCGAAACGCCGGTCGATAGCAGATCGCCGCTGGCGCCGCTGGAGAACCCGTTTCCGCCATAGCCAAGTCCGCTTCCCGAGCTTAGGCCGCCGAGGGTCGCAATCTGGCCGGAATCGCTCTTCACGTAGCTGCTGTTAAGCGTCCACATCGGGCTCGGCTTGTACGTGCTCGCAAGCGAAACGTCTCGACCCGCGCCGCGCTTGCCCAGCGAGAGGATGTTGCTGAACGACGTCCGCGAGGAAATGCTGAGCGGGCCGCTGTTCCAGCCGACGCCGAGCCGAAACGTCTGCAGGGACAGCTCGCCGATCTCAGTTTTGTTGTCGCTGGTGATCGGGCCCTTTCCGGTTTGGTAGTCCAGTGCCCAATCGGTTCGAAACCGGCCGATGTTTCGGTTTGCGGTGACGGAGGTCGTGCTCAGGCGGGCTTCGTCGGTGGAGCGGTTGGCAGTTCGCGTGTGCGTCAGGCCCCACCGGGTGCCGTCCGTCTCGCGGTAGCGGGTCGAGGCGCTCGCCGACGTATACCGGGAGACCGCCGTCGCGCCGTTGGTTGCGGTGCGCGAGACGATGCTGCTGTTGCTGGTCGTCACCGTGCTGGACCACGGCCCGGAACCGTACTCCACCGTCAGGTCGGTTGCCCGCTCGTTTCGGCTGAACCCGCGACTCTCGATCGCGACGTAGTTTGACGGGATGTCGCGCGCGCTTGCGGTCAGATTGAAGCGGCCAAACCGATACGCTCCGTCGAAGCCCCGCGCCGTTCCCGCTGCTTCGGTGGTGCCGACCGCCTTGCCCTGGGCTTGGCTGTATTGCAGATAGCTGCCGCTGGAGGAGTTGCCCAAGGGAACGCGGTAGTCCCAGCCTTCCACTTTCCGGTCGCCATCTAGCGATTGCACCAAGACCGGCCGGTAGGTCACGGTCACGGTTTGGTTCAAGTCTACATAGCGAGACATGAAAAAACGTCGTGGATACGCGGGGTCAAACGTGTAGTCCACGTTGGGAACCTGCGTGATGCTTCCCACCCGAATGACGACCGTCGCGGGAATCGGCTCATAGCTCAGGTCGTACGGGATGGAAGGCGCGCCGCGACCCTGGAAGAGGTCCACCTTCGTGCGGTTGTCGGCCGAGCCCGAGCCAACCTGTTCCATAACGGTGGCGCCCACCCGGCCGAACCGGCCGAAGTCATAGCTGAGTCCCGCGCCTTGGATTGTGCCGCTGGTTTGGTTGAACGAGCTAGATTCGTAGGTGGCGACGATGGCGCTGGAAGGAGCGATGATCCGGCTGATGAACGTGATCGCTCCCAGTTCGGAGTCTAGGTCGAAGTCCTCGCCCAGCTTCTGCGCGACGCCGTCTACCCGAACTTCCAGCGTGTCCGACCGGATCCGCCCGCTCTGAAGATAGTACGGACCCACGGAGTTGTTGCCTTCTATGCTGACGGTGCGGGCCGATCCGCGCGCGTTGCTACGTACCGCTCTGAACTCCGTCCGGCCTTGGCTCCAGGCCAGGAGGCCGCCGTTGACCGAGCGAGCGAGTCGGGCAAACCGGTTCGTGTTCAGCAGGTTCGCGTTGATGTCGCCGTAGCTAAACTTCGCCGGCCCGCGGTCGTAGTTGAACGTAACGCGATTCTGGTCTGGGTCCTGAAGGCGGTTGTCAGTGACCTGAAAGTTGAAGTCCCAAAAGCCAAGAACCCGCTTTCCAGAGACGTTGAGATTGCCCGAGTCGGTGAAGGCCCGGTCCCCCTCGCCGTAGTAGTTCAAGGTTTGGAAGGCGTCGCGGTCACCGGTAACGGTATGGCGGTGAAAGGCGATCACGCGCTGGCCGGTCAAGTCGACGCGGTCGGCGACGGATTCGTTGAACCACGCTTTCAGCGACTTGGGACGCGCTCGCGCGTTCGACTTTCCGGGCACCCGCTGGCGCATCCGCTCGCGAAGCTTGATGACCTGGATCTCCTTGACGACGGCCGGATCGAGCCTAAGTGTGCGCACTTGGGCGTGCGCGTTCGGGGTGACAAGGCCCAGAACGCCGACGAGACCAGCAAATACGGCAAGTTTCGTTCGCTTCAGCAACGAAGTGAGAACGTTGGAGAACGGGTTTAGGTTCGGAATTTTACGAAGAAACCTTGCTTGCGGCGCCCAGGGTGTCGATGACGATCTGCAGGTTCTGGAGCGCAAGGCCCCGCATTTCGAGATTTTTCTTCTCGACGATCTTCGCGTTTCGGTCGCGGTCGCGCTGAAACGTGGTGTACGCATCAAAGAGTCGGGCGGCAGTGAGGCCCTCCAGGTTGACGGCCGAACCGATATCTAGCAGCCGGGCGAAGGAGGCCACCTTCGGATCGTAGTTCAGCATGAGCGCCGGCACGTTCACGGTGGTGGCGAGGATTCCGGCGTGGAGCCG
>Ga0247834_1007652_pt1 | contig 11373 bp, 12 predicted proteins | sample LaCruzMarch2015__8_FD_187118 | JGI IMG/M metagenome (GOLD analysis project Ga0247834, IMG submission 187118) | Freshwater microbial communities from meromictic Lake La Cruz, Castile-La Mancha, Spain - LaCruzMarch2015_12m | ecosystem: Environmental > Aquatic > Freshwater > Lake | place: Spain... | reverse complement strand
AGATACAGAAGTTTGGGGAGCGGGTGTTACCTACCAACGCTCACGGGATGCCAGAAAAGAAGAGAGTGATATCCCAGATGTCTACCAATTAGTTTATGAAGCAGATCGACCAGAGTTATTTTTTAAAGCCACCGCACGCAGGACAGTTGGCCATTTAGCAGAGGTGGGAATTAGAGCCGATGCATTGACCTCAGTGCCCGAGCCTGAGGTTGCAATTGTGATGAATAAGTTTGGTGAACTAATTGGAATGAGCATTTGTAATGATATGACCTCAAGAAATATTGAGGGGGAAAACCCTTTATATCTCTCACAAGCGAAGATTTACTATGGATCTAATGCATTAGGTCCCATGATTCGCCCAATTTGGGAGATCGTAGATCACGACAAGTTAGAGATTTATGCAAAAATTGAAAGAGCTGGTTCAGTTGTTTGGCAGGCAGAGACCTCACTTAAATCATTGAATCGTTCCTTTGATGACCTAATTGAGTATCTATTTCGCTGCCAGCATTTTCCAGTTGGGGTAATTCTTTCTACTGGTACTGGAATTGTGCCCCCCCTTGAAATCTCACTTATGGCAGGGGATTTAGTAACCATAACCGTTGATCAAATTGGGACATTAGTAAATAAAGTGGCACTTACGCCAGAAGATATTAATGAGCGGATTAAATAATGAGTGAACATGTAGTTTGGACTCAATGGGATGACTTAAATGTACCAAGTAAATTCAAGCGCCTATCACCTGCAACTACTCCTGCTGAAACCGGGGATATGTCTGAGGTTACCTTTTATGTTCCAACCTATATGGGTGGCAGACCAGCTCTTGAATTAGCAAAAAAGATGCCAAACTTAAAAGTATTACAAGTTCCAAATGCTGGTTATGAGGACGCGCTTGAGTTTCTTAGGCCAGGAATTACATTATGTAATGGCCGTGGTATTCATGATGATTCAACCGCTGAGTTAGCAGTAGCCCTTGCCATCGCCTCCCTACGTGGCTTTGTAACCTTTATTAGAGATCAAGATAAGGGTGAATGGGTAAATAAAACTTATAACTCAATTAATGATCGTAAAGTTGGAATTATTGGCTACGGCTCAATTGGCTCAACTATTGCCAGAATGCTCTCTGGTTTTTCAGTTGAAATTGTTGCCTTCACCCAAAGCGGTCGGGATAACACCATTGCGATTTCTGATTTAGATAAGCACCTACCTTCACTTGATGTGATTTTTTTAATTTTGCCATTAACTAAAGAGAGTAAACATTTATTTGATGCTCGACGCCTAGGCTTAATGAAGGATGGCGCGCTGTTGGTAAATGTTGCTCGTGGGCCCATTGTTGATACTGATGCGTTGATAAGAGAGCTTAACTCTGGTCGAATTACTGCTGCTTTAGATGTTACTGATCCAGAACCACTGCCAAAGGATCATCCACTTTGGTCTGCAAAGGGAGTTCTGATTTCACCACATGTTGGTGGTAACTCATCAGCTTTTGATAAACGGGCTAGAAGATTGGTTGAATCGCAGCTAAATTTATTAGTAGAGGGTAAGCCGCTAAATAATGTTATCGTGGCTGGTAATTAGGCCAGTACTTTTTAATCTTTTCGCGTAAGAAATCTGCGCTTTCATGCATCTGCTCCATGCCATCCACGCCATCTTCAATAGAGATCCAGCTATCAAAGCCGACATCTTTTAATGTTTTAAAAATCGCATCATAATCATTTAGCCCTTTACCAATTACGCCATGTAATCCTTCGGCCAAAATAAATGGCGTGCCAGCCTCTAACCAATCAACACCGGCCCGCATAGCGGTGTGCGCCATCTCCATCGCCTCTTTAATATCGGTTAGATCTAAGGAAACTTGCACAATCGGTTTCACTTATAAGACTCCATACTTTGCAAATGCCTCACTAGGAGCCATGCCGTCTTTAACAGCTTTTCTAAATAAGTTCTCCCCAGAGTTTTTCTCTTCCACTCTGGCAATTACTTCATCGATCGCAGCCTTTGGCACAATTACCACACCATCAATATCGCCAACAATTAAATCTCCTGGATTAATCATTACGCCATCAATCTGTGCTGCCACATTATGTTCAACTACTTCATACCTTGAATTAATATCAAGGGGTGAGGTTTGCACTCCAAAAACTTTAAAACCTAACGCTTGCATTCTGGTGGTATCTCGCACCGGTCCATCAGTTAACGCACCTGCCACACCTTTATGTTTGCAAGCAGTTGAAAGTAGTTCACCCCAAAATGCTGCTGGATGATTACCACCATTGTTTCGATTTGATGGTGTTACATAAACTTGATCTTTGCCAACTGCGTCCAATGCTTTAAGTAATCCAACGTATGGCACATCAGGGGCTGTGAAAACCGCTTCAACTCTTACGGGAAATGCGTATCCCATCATCACGCCATCACCTGAAATCATTTGGATATCTGGTTTTAAAACTTGATTGCGCAAATCCATATGATCTAAACAATCAGAGGCTAAGGCTGCGGTAAATATGGTGGACAGTTTTGCTAAATCGTAATCCTTATTGGCCATGGCCTAAAGATTAGGGGCTTTTTCTTCTTACTTATAGACCCTTAAGTATTACTTGAGGCATTGGGCGTGAGACTTTATAACTTTTAGATAAATTTTAGATAAACAAGTAATTATTAACTAAATATTAGCCCGCCTTGATTGACTACCTAACTGGTCAGTACAAAGATTCACTCAGGTTCGACGATCCTCGTTGTACCACTTCCTATAGAGAAGAAATGGAGAAATGAATGCGTAGAAGTTCATTTCGTCTTGTTGCAGCTGCAGCAGCTATTGCCCTTGCGGTAACTGGTTGTTCTTCATCATCTGATGAAGCAGCGAACGAAGACACAGAGTTTGAAATCTTTACCTGGTGGGCATCTGGTGGCGAAGCTGCTGGCCTACAAGGAATGATCGATGTTTACGCAGCACAAAACCCAAACACAGAGTTTATTAACGCTGCTGTTGCCGGTGGTGCTGGTGTAAACGCAAAGGCTGTACTACAGAGCCGTTTAGATGCTAACGAGCCACCTGATTCATTCCAAGCACACGCTGGTATGGAACTTGATGGTTATGTAAAGGGCGGACAACTAGAAGATTTAACTTCTTTGTACGCATCTGAAGGTTGGGACAAGATATTCCCAGCTGACTTAATTAAGACTCTTACTGTAGATGGAAAAATTTACTCAGTACCTGTAAACATTCACAGAGCAAATGTACTTTGGTGGAATCCAGCAACTGCAACAAAGGCTGGCGTAACCAAGGCTCCTGCAACTCTTGATGAATTCTTTGCAGATCTTGAGAAGTTTAAGAAGGCTGGCGTAACTGGTCTTGCACTAGCAGGAAAGGGAGACTGGGCGATTGCTCACCTTCTTGACTGGATGCTTCTAGCATCAATGGGTGCAGATAAGTTCGAAGGTCTATACAACGGTTCAACTTCATGGACAGGTCCAGAAGTTGCTACCGGTCTTAAGAACTTCCAGAAGGCACTTTCTTATGGAAATAAGGGTGCAGGAAATCTTGATTGGCCAGATGCAGGTAAGTTAGTAACTTCTGGTAAAGCAGGATTCTTCATCATGGGTGACTGGGCTTCTGCTCAGTGGCAATCAGATGGTCTAAAGCTTGGAACTGACTACACATTCGCAGCAGCTCCAGGAACTGTTGGTACATACCAATGGCTATCAGATTCATTCACACTTCCAGTTGGTGCTCCACACCGCAACGCTGCAATTGCATGGTTGAAGGTTTGTGGATCACAAGCAGGACAGGATGCATTTAATCCAAAGAAGGGATCAATTTCAGCTCGTACAGATGCTGATCTTTCCCTATACGATGATTATCTAAAATCAGCTTCTTCTGACTGGTCAAAGGATCGCTTAGTCGGTTCAACAGTTCACGGAGTAAATGGAAATAACGCACTGATGGCTAAGTACAACGCAGCCGTTGGTAAGTATTTCTCAGGCGGATTCAAAGATAACGCCGGACTTGCTAAGGATCTTGCTGCAGCTTACGAAGCAGGCAAGGCTTAATAGCAACAAAGTAGTACAAGAACTTTGGTGGGCAATTAATTGCCCACCAAAGTTTTCTAATTAGATAACCAATCGCTAGGCTCCACCACCTGCTACTTATAAATATGAGGGGATCGCTTCGGTGAGTAAAACAACCAAGAATAAACGATCTTTTAGCACTCGCGTTGGTGGCTTATTTTTCGTATTACCTTCAATAATTACCGTAGTTATCTTCGTTTACGGCCTTATCCTCTGGTCAGTAAATGTCTCACTAACTAACCAAAACTCTGGCAGCAAAAAAGCCATTGAGTATGTTGGTCTAAAGAATTACACCGATCTAATCAAAGATGAGCGTTTTACACACTCACTATCAAATTTAGTTAAATTTACAATCGTATTTATTTTAGGTGCGTTAGTAACTGGATTTATCATGGCATTACTACTTGAAAAAGGTATTAAGGGCGAGGGATTTTTCCGTTCATTTTATTTGTATCCAATGGCGATCTCATTTATTGCAATGGGAACTGTATTTAACTGGATTCTTAACTCAGCCAGAGATGAAGAGGCGGGTGGGTTAAATCTTGCTCTGCAAAAAATAGGTTTAGGTTTCTTACAAAATGATTGGTATGTCTCTGAAAAAGGTGGGATGTATGCAATGGCGCTGCCGGCGATCTGGCAGATGTCAGGTTATGTATTAGCACTCTTCTTAGCAGGCTTTCGCGGTATCCCAGATGATCTGCGAGAAGCTGCACGAGTTGATGGTGCTAGTGAATCTCAAATTTATCGCCATGTTCTCTTTCCACAGCTGACGCCAACACTTCTTACAATTTTAATTATTTTGGGCCATATATCTATGAAGGCCTTTGACCTCATCATTGGTATTAATGGAAAATCCTATGTAACTCAGGTAGTAGCTGTTTATATGTGGGAGGCAACCTTTGATGCTAGAGATTATGCGAAGGGAACATCAATTGCGATTGTGCTATTAATTATGATTGCAATTGTGGTTGTGCCATACCTTCGATATAACAACAAACAACAGGCGTACCGCTGATGAGCAAAGATATAGTCGATTTAATTACCGCCAAAGCGGATGTGCGCAATAAAAAGCGTAAATTAAATGGCAAGGAGAAATTCTGGCTGATCTTCCGTTATATTTCATTGGCATTTATCTGGTTCTTAGTGGTTATGCCAATTTATGTGATGGTTATTAACTCACTTAAAGGTGTTAAAAATGTTTACTTGACCAACGCATTTAAGTTGCCGGAAAAGTTAGATTTCTCAGCTTGGTCGGTTGCTTGGAGTGGAACTGATTACTTCCCACAATCAATCTCTGAATCAATGCTTCGGACCCTCTTATTTGTTGTTCAAGCATCAATAATCTCAGCTGTTATTGGCTCAATAAATGGATTTGTATTCGCGAAGTGGAAGTTTAAAGGCTCAAACTTTATTTTCACCTTGTTCTTATTTGGAATGTTTATCCCGTATCAAGCCATCATGATTCCACTGGTTCGAATTGCAACTACTTTAGAGATAAATAAATCGATCTATGTGCTGGTCTTAGCTCACGTTATCTACGGTATTCCAATCTGTACCTTAATTTTCCGAAATTACTATGAAGCAATCCCAAATGAGTTAATTGAAGCTGGTCGAGTTGATAAGGCCTCAATGGTAAGAATTTATCGATCATTAATATTGCCGCTATCTGTACCAGCATTTGTGGTGGTTTTGATTTGGCAATTCACCTCAGCCTGGAATGACTTCCTATTTGCGATTTTCTTAACGGGCGGCTCACCTAAGTTATCTGTTGCGACAACTGCGCTTAACTTTATTACCGGCTCTTCAAATCAGGTTTATTACGGTGTGAATATGACCGCCTCATTAATAGTTTCACTACCAACCTTGATTGTTTATATCTTCCTAGGTCGCTATTTCCTAAGAGGATTGCTCTCTGGTTCTCTTAAGGGTTAAACATGACAATTGCAGTTGAGGTTTTTGATTCAAGACGAAATCAATTAGGTGAAGGTCCAACTGCAACTGGGGATAAGAACAGCCATGTTCAATGGTGTGATATTTATAGCAAAGCTGTTAGATCTCGTGATCTTATAACTGGAAAAATTGATGAGTACTTCGCAGATCAACACATTGGATTTCAAATTCCACGAACTGTTGGCGGTGAAATTCTAGGTACAGCTGATGGCCCAGTATTAAGAGATGCAGATGGTACTTTTCACACTTTGCCAACTAGAAAAGATGTTGATGGCGATAATCAATCTGGTGTAATTCGCTGGAATGATGCAAAGGTTTCACCAGATGGAAACCTTTTCTTAGGTTCGATGGCTTATGAAAACCAAACCGATCAAGGTGCTTTCTATCGACTTAATAAAGATGGCAAGAAATTAGAAAACCTTTTTGGTTCAGTTGGTATTTCAAACGGAATGGATTGGTCGGTGGACCTATCTAGAATGTTCTATATCGACACATTGTCTATGCGGGTTGACCAATTTGATTATCAAAATGGACAGATTTCAAATCGCAGACCTTTAGTTCAAATAACAGATGGCATGGGGTATCCAGATGGCATGTGCTCTGATGCAAATGACAATCTATGGGTGGCTTTTTGGCTTGGATCTTGTGTCAGATGCTTTGATGGCAAAACCGGCAAACTACTTGAAGAGATCAAATTACCAGCCCAGAAAATAACCTCTTGCGTCTTTGCAGGTGAAAAGTTAGACAAGTTAGTAATTACCTCAGCAGTTGGAAATCCTGGGGAGCAAATAGATTTAGATCAGTACCCTCAGTCAGGCTTCATTTTCATTGCATCTCCAGGAGTTGTAGGTAAAAAAACAAATCTCTTCGGTGCTTAATTGAGCACAGACCTTTTTACATTTGGTGAGTCACTTTCAGTCCTTATCTCAAGTGATACCGACTCAGTAATGAGTGCAACGAAGTTTGAACGAGTAACTGCAGGTGCTGAAGTTAATGTGGCAGTTGCACTCTCTCGACTTGGTTTAAAGGCCCAATATTTCTCAAGATTTGGTAATGATCAATTAGGTTCAGTAATGCTTGCCGATATTGAAGCTGAAGGAGTTGATGTTTCCCTTGCGAAGAGAGTTGATTCATTTACAGGCGCAATGGTTAGAAATCCTGGTAAATCAGCACCAGTTGAAATAAGTTATTTAAGAAAAGGATCAGCGGCCTCAACAATTGAGCCATCTGACATTTTAGATTCATATATTTCATCCACCAGATGGTTACATGCCACAGGAATTACCTGCGCAATTTCTGAAAGCGGTGCTAAAACGGTTAAGCACGCTTTAGAAAAAGCAGCCCAATTAAAGATCAAATCAAGCTTTGATTTAAACATTAGAAGAAAGCTTTGGAGTGAAGATGCGGCAAGAAAAGTTTTAGAACCTCTTGCTCGGGATGTTGAACTATTAATTGGAGGAGAGGATGAGTACCAAGTAGTTTTTGGACAAGTTGAACCTAAGCAAATTCTGGCTGAAGTTAATAAAAGAGGTTGCAAGATTGCAGTGATGACAAAAGGTGATCAAAAAATGCGTTTTAGCATTGGTGGAAATTATGAAGAGATCACACCTCCTAAGGTGGTAGCAGTTGATCCTGTTGGATCAGGGGATGCTTTCACTGGCGGCGTCATCGCTGGATTACTTAGTGGCATGAGCACTACGCAAGCACTTGAGCAAGGAAGTATCTGTGGTGCGTTAGTTGCAAGTATGTTTGGGGACTGGACTGGCATACCAAGTGGAGTTGCTGGTGTGATTGATAAAGAGATCATTCAAAAGGTAAGGGGTAATCAATGAAAACAGTAGATAAATTACTTGCTGAAAAGATGATGACCTTAGTTAGGTGTAATACGCAAGCGCAAGGCCAAGAAATGGCGGACGCGTTAGTTGATGCTGGTGTGAAAGTTATTGAGATAACTCTAACGACGCCAGGTGCACTAAAAATTATTGAAAAGCTTTTAAAGAATAAGGATTTGTTAGTTGGCGCTGGCACAGTTAGAACAGTTAAAGATGTTAAAAAGGTTGAAGCAATCGGGGCTCGGTTTATCGTTTCACCTGATACCAATGAGGATGTAATCACAGCTAGTAAGAAGTTGAAATTAGTTTCAATGCCGGGTGTATCAACCCCAACTGAGGTTGGCATAGCAGTTGATGCCGGGGCTGATATTTTGAAATTATTTCCAGCATCAGTTTTAGGACCTGCTCACTTAAAATCTATTAGGGAGCCATTTCCAAATAATCGCTGGTGTCCAACTGCTGGTGTTACCTTGGAATCGATTCCAAAGTGGTTTGAGGCCGGCGCAGACTTAGTTGGATTAGGTGGCCCACTAACTAAAGATGGTGCGGCTGGCGTGCGTAAAAACGTTTTAGCTTTTAGAAGTGCAATTGACCAGGCTAGTAAGGTAGTTTATCAACATGAAGTTAGCCAATAAACATATCTTCGTAACGGGCGGTGCCAAGGGAATTGGTGCTGCAATTGTTCAAGATGCAGCTGATGAAGGCGCCGCTGTTTCATTTATTGATATTGATGTTGCAGCTGGTGAAAAATTAGCAGCACAATTAAATAATTCAGGAAAGAAAGCATTTTTTGCAAAGGCCAATGTTGCCAACTTTGAAGAGTTAAAGATTGCGTTTAATCAAGCAGTAAGTAAATTTGGTGAGGTTACTGGCGTTGTTAATAACGCCGGTGTTAACTCTCACGCTGATCCTGTAACCATGACTGATAAAGAGTGGGATGATTTTTTTGCAGTAGACATGAAGCCAGTTTGGTTAACCGCGAAGTTGGCTTTACCTGCCATGCGAAAAGCTAAAGGTGGCTCAATTGTTAATATCTGTTCAATTCATGGCCGACTTACTTATCCAGGTTTTTTCCCATATGGCGCAGCAAAATCAGCAGTTCTTGGCTTAACAAGAAACTTAGCTTTAGATGAAGGCAAGCATGAGATTCGTGTTAACGCGGTTTCACCAGGTTACATACTGACTGATTTAACTAAGGGCTGGTTGGCAGCAGAGTCAGGTCGAACTGAGCGAGCTAATTCAATTCAACCATTAGGGCGTATGGGTGAACCTAATGAAGTAGCAAAGGTTGTGACTTTTTTACTCTCCGACAAATCAACTTATGTAAGTGGTTCAGATTGGGCAGTTGATGGCGGATTGGGAGCGCGAAGCGCATGATATTAAAAGGTGAGCATTTATTTGTAACAGGTGGGGCTGCCGGAATTGGTGAAGCAATTGTTTTAGGTGGGGTTAAAGAGGGCGCCAAGATTTCATTTGTAGATATTGATGATGCCAAAGCAAATGCGTTAGTTGAAAAACTAAGCAGTGAAGGCCATCAGGTTCAGTACCAGAAAGCTGATGTTTCAAAATTTGAAACCTTTAAAGCTGGATATGACAAATTAGTTTCAGCTTTTGGCCCAGTAACTGTGGCAGTATCAAATGCTGGAAGAAACTCCTACGCCGATGCAGTTGAGTATGCCGAAGAGGAGTGGAATGACTTCTTTGCCCTGGACTTAAAATCTAGCTGGTATCTAGCGAAATTATGTTTGCCAGATATGCGTAAGAAAAAACACGGCTCAATAGTTAATATCTCATCGATTCATGGCCGTATGTCTCGTCCAAACTTTTTCCCTTACTCTGCTGCTAAAGGTGGAATTATTGGTTTATCTAGAAACTTAGCCCTTGATGAAGGCAAGTACGGAATTCGAGTTAACTCTGTTTCTCCAGGCACAACTGCAACGCCATTGCTAAAAAGCTATATGGAAAAGTTTCCCGATGAAAAGGCACATGCTTTATCGGTTGCACCAAATGCAAGATTTGGATCCCCCGAGGAGATTGCAAATGTTATTTTGTTTGCACTCTCAAAGGACGCATCCTTTATCACTGGTGCAGATTTAATGGTCGATGGCGCACTTCACTCTAGATATGCTTAAGTAGTTAATGATTAAATCAAAACGTCAATTTCCAGATCTGCCACATTTTGTATCCTTAATCGAATGGAAGTTGCCATCCATTTTTAGGACGCGCACCAAGATTGCAAGAGCCCAAAGCATTAATGACTTAGCAAAGATTGCAAAGGCGAAGGTCCCTAAAGTTGTTTTTGATTACGTCGAAGGTTCAGCGTTGGATGAAGTTAGCTATGCAAGATCTAAAGCTGCCTTTGATCAGGTGGAATTTACTGCGCACACCCTGCGTGATGTTTCAAAGGTCGACCCATCAATTGAAATTTTCGGCAAAAAAGTAGATCTACCAATTCTTTTTTCACCAACTGGCTACACCAGATTTATGTATCACGTGGGGGAGCCTGCGGTTGCAAATGTGGCGGCAAAGAACAATCTGATTTATTCACTATCAACTATGGGAACAACCTCTCCTAGTGAATTAGCCGAGCAGGTACCAGGAGCACGCAGATGGTTTCAGCTTTATGTAATGCAAAATCGTAAAGATAGTTTGTCTGTCATAAAGCAGGCAAATGACTCTGGCTTTGAAGCTTTGATTCTCACCGTAGACACACCAGTTAGTGGACTGCGAATTAGAGATATTAAAAATGGCTTAACAATTCCGCCTCGGATCAGGTTAAGTACCGTATTTGCAATCGCTAGAAAACCAATGTGGTGGCTTAATCTTTTTACAACTAAAAAGCTTGAGTTTGCAGCCTTTCGTGGCTGGAATAAATCGTTAGTTGAGTTAGCAGCGGCAATATTTGATCCAGCAACGAAGTTTGAAGATGTTAAATGGCTGCAATCAGTTTGGCGTGGGCCAATCATTGTTAAAGGTATTCAGAATTTAGAGGATGCGCAAAAATTAGCGAAAATGGGTGTTGATGGAATTATTCTTTCAAACCATGGCGGACGGCAACTAGAAAAAGGCCCTGTGCCACTTGAGTTACTGCCACTAGTAGTTAAAGCGGTAGGTAAAAAAGTTGATGTCTATATTGATGGCGCAGTTATGTCAGGTCAAGATGCATACGCTGCGATTGCAATGGGAGCAAAGGGAGTATTTATTGGACGTGCTTACCTGTATGGAATTATGGCCGGTGGTGAACGTGGTGTTCAAAGAGTGATCGAAATTTTAAAACGGGATTTTGTAAATACGATGGCGTTAACTGGTGCTAGAAATATTGCTGAGGTGCAAAAGATTGGTGCCCGGCTTAGAGCCAAGTAGTTTTACTTAAAGTTTAATTCAGCAATCTCAGCTGCTCCAATACCGCAACAGCCACCAATAATTTCTGCCCCTGCTTCAACCCATTGCCTTATTAAGTCATTGCTAAATCCCACTGCCGCACTTCCTGTCCAAACCTTATTTTTAGCATCCCATACTCGGCCTG
>Ga0247834_1007644_pt1 | contig 11391 bp, 10 predicted proteins | sample LaCruzMarch2015__8_FD_187118 | JGI IMG/M metagenome (GOLD analysis project Ga0247834, IMG submission 187118) | Freshwater microbial communities from meromictic Lake La Cruz, Castile-La Mancha, Spain - LaCruzMarch2015_12m | ecosystem: Environmental > Aquatic > Freshwater > Lake | place: Spain... | reverse complement strand
CTAAAGTACCGTACCATTACGTAGTATGTGCGTAAATCCGTGTTCGGACTGACGCAAAGAGAATCTCCAGACCAGAGTCCGCAGTGGTAGCATCCACGTCTACCTGCGAGCAACGAAGTAGACGCGGACGCGTATGTGGCGCGGCTGTAGCAGCGCTGCCACTGGCAATAGTAGCACGGAGGCATCAAGAGGAGGAGGCGTCGTACTACTGCCAAGATGGGCAATATACATTTCTCTCCTCCTACTGCGTTTCGTCGGCATCGATCAACGCGGGTATGTCCATCCGGACGAGTTCTACCAGGGAGGACAAGAATTATTCTTCGGTCGGGGGCGGAGTGATGGTGGTATAAGTTGCACTAGCAGCAGCAGCAGCAGCAGCAATAGCAGCACTCCGCGTGGGGATGAATACATGGTAACGAATAGCGTACCATGGGAATATCGACCAACCCACGCGGTTCGATCGATCGTACCGCCGGTTTTCATGACATGGGTCCCGATACGCATCTACGCCGCCATGATGCACGGCTATTACTACTCGTACGACTACTGCGTTGCTACTACAATGAATGACGACGAAGATGTTGATTCTTCATTTTCATCCACCGCCGATAAAGGCCAATGCAATAACAACTACCACGGTCACAACAACAACGAACGATTGTCCGGAAAAGAAATATTACTCATACCGCGATTATTCATGACGATATTATCAATTATATTCCTCGATGGATCATTATGGTTACTTGTATCCTATCGCGATCAACAACAACTGTACCACACGGCAACGACGACGATGACGAAGACGACGAGAATGAAGAAACAGCAGCAGCAGCAGACTATTGCTACATTACTACCATCACCACCAATAGAGGTTATTATATTAGCATCCTCTTGGCCATGTCTTGTATTAAGTACGAGACCATTTACCAACTCGTTAGAAACAATGTGTGTGGCTGTATTGCTTGTTATTATTGTTAGAACACTACATAATACAACAACAACAACCACAACAACTTCTACTCATGACAATACATCCTACTACTACTCCATCCTACCACTAATATTGATTGGTATTACATGTTCCATTGGTATATTCATTCGATTTACATTTGCATTCTTTGCCTTACCTTCGGTGATCATCTTTTTATACCATCGTTGGAAGAAGAGAAAGTTGATTAGTAATAATAAAAGTAGTAGTAATAGACTACTTGTTGGCGGTCGTGGGTATAATAGACTAGTACAATCACTATTACTATTACTACAGCATGTTTTATACGATGGTATATTATGGATAATTGTTTCATTCGCACTTGTTTCCTATATTTTCATCTATATTGATACACAATACTACTATACTTCAACATCATCATCATCATCATCACCACAGGTGAATAGTTTTTTGAATTGGAATGAGGAGGATGAAAATGATGATAATACAGCATGCAGCAGCATATTCTCATGTCCGTCATCATCCTCACAATCGCAGCAGCAACAAGAGGGTATCTACCCAAAAAGTATGTTGAATTACATTACGCCAATGAATGCATTACTATATAATTCCAAACAAGATAATCTCGCTTTACATGGTTTGCATTCGAGGATTACACATATTGGTGAGTTCGGTATGTTTCATTTTTCCTTTATTGATGGGCATATTTATGTTGCATATTTTGGACAGTATATATTATATTACATTTATGAAGGCGCAAAATGATTTGTTATACCTCGTTTTCAACTTATCCCATCCGAATTACGGCTTACATTTATTTCTTCGTTTCTTTTCTCTCTTTCTGTGCATAATGTTAGCAATTAATATGCCTCTACTATTCGGACCCTTGACAATCATTGGCTTCGTTTACTTATTACGAAATCTTGTTGGCAGGATTATCCAGAGGAGTAATAATACTCAACTTTCGCATATTAGCAGTAGCAGCAGCAATAGTACGGAGGACAACTCGGTCAAAGAATTGATTTGTCAATGGACGATAATATCTGGAGTAATTATACTCTCGTGTGCGCCCCACCAGGAACCCCGATTCCTCTTGCCGACGATGATACCGTTAGTATACCTACATGGTCGACAGTTGGTAGTGGGAATAGATGTGAATAATACCGACCCTACTATTACTAATAAACGTCGATCGATGATTTTACGTCATATACCGCTCATTATTTGGATTGTTTTTAATACAATTGTATACATCTTCTTTGGACGATTACATCAAGGTGGACTATTGGATTCGCTCCTTCATTTGAATGATTATTCATTAATCCATGATGAGAGAGATATTATGTTCACTAATGCCACCGTACCACGAGTATTTGTTTATTATAAAACTTACATGCCTCCAACTTTTCTAACACGTGCTGGAGATGATGATTGGACACATGAGAAAAGTGTAGATGAGACGAAGAAGTGTGATGTGGCTGAAAGTGGGAAATGCGACCAAAGTAGTAGTAGCACAAGACAGAGAAAGGTAATCATCCTTGATCTCAAGGGTGCAAATTCGTCAGTATTGCTTGAAGTACTACATGAATGGCTCCCTTGTCATGGTCCAAACATGTGTGTCAAAGATTCTAACAGCAATCATTTCATCCAGCTTATTTCTATCCCAGCTGCGATCCTACCATTGGCGAAAAAGAGTAATGGATCATCAGCAGTGTTGTTCGATGAATATACAATTACTACAATTACTAGTTATGACAACCATATCAGTACCGAAGACTGGCCTGCGTTCGAGGGTTCTATTGCATCATTTATAAATCAGCTGCGGTTGGACGTTTACATAATCACATGCGGTTCAAATAAAATGCGATAATCCATTAATATCGTTTATTCACCCACACAAGTCCTCATAAACGATCATCTGGCACTCGCACTCTCATGATAACAAATCTATAACACGAAATGAACCAGCCGACAATACACAGAATTCCCCTTGTTACCGAGAAGCATCGCCAGAGTTGAATAATAGACAACAGCTTTTTGTCGGATTGGTTTATGACGATTTTGAAATCAACGCTCGAACAAAGCAGGGTCATTATCAAAGCAGTAAAATAAAAGATAATGATACATCCAAGGCTCATTGTACTATTCCATGTTGTTGTTGTTGCTGTGATGCGAGGACTACTACTACTACTGCTGCTGCTGCTACCCTTGATAATACCAACAACTCTAGATACATCCTCCTCCTTGATCATGCACAAGCTTCCCAAAACACAGAATGTTATCCCAAGGAAGAAGTATCGTCGAATTTCATTCGCACGCATCGTCGAATGTAAAGCAATGAAGTCACGAGGTTGGGAATCGTCTAAAAATGCAAGTGCCTCGTACAGCGACGACACGCTCATCCCGCTAACAATCCCTTGGAGGAAATGAAACCCAATGAATGCAATACCGAGTATTCGCTTATCGAACAACAATGCGGACGTATCGCTTTGTTGTACAGCAGTTGAACTATTTTGGCCTTGTGAAAGTTTCCAGCCACGCGCTCGTGCGGCATTATTATCATCATCGTTGTTGCTTGCTTCCAAGTCTAGTATACGGAATCTACCCGTCGAGGCACTTTCAATGAAGAATCCTTCACTGCGGCGGATAGTGGTGCTCATCACTGGATGCCCCAGCAACGTCCTTAAATAAAAACCTTGCGGAGTGTTTAAATTTAAAACGTGTGGAACAAAGGCTCTCCCCGCCAAAACGATCGCCGCTTGAGTTGAAAAATGACCGCCACACCCCCACAGTTTCGTCTCTAGGAAATCAATTTAAACCAACATGTACTACGGAGAATCCTCTCAGGCTACCAAATGGCAACTATCATCACAGGTCGAGTTGAATACGATACGAGAGTTTGCAAATCGGCGAGCGTGTAATGCGCTCGCCACTTCCACTTCCGCTACTACGAAGAATATATCGGATGCAATGTCGGTGGAGGATGATGGAACAACGAGCGGTAAGATCAAGGACGATAATGATCCTCCCACCGCTACCACCCATCAATGCGAGGTCTATGGCTTTGACGAAACTACCATTGCCGTTAGGAACGAGTCGGATCCCAATTCATCAACATCATCGTCATCATCGGCAGCAGAGGATGATGTCAGTTGTGCACGACGACCCCCCCCACTACTACTCACCCCGAGCGACGAGGCGACACTAATATCATTCTACTGTTCCAAGATACCATTATTGATCGGCCCCCACGCCACGGTAGCACGATGTAAACGCGATGCCAAGGTCGCATCCACGGCCTGCTCGCTCTATCGACGATTCTACCTATCGAATTCGATCATGATGCACGACCCCAAGAGCATGTTGGCCGCCGCGGCATTCCTGGCCGCCAAAATCGAAGATTGTACGATCGCCGTACAATATATCGAACTCGGGACGGATGGAATGAATGCACGTGTCCCCATTGCCGATATATTACGTGCCGAAATACGTTTACTGCGTGGTATTGATTATGAATTATTAGTCTTTAGTCCATATAGAACGATATTGTCGTATACCGAGGATTTACGTACATTTTTAAAATCGGAACGTGGTGCCAAATTGGTAACATTCAATAGTAGTAGCAGCATTAGCAGCAATAGTAGTAATGAGGAGCGCGGTGTTATCCAACGAGTAGTGGCGGGGGAGGACCTACGTCCTATGCATGATGCCGCCATGCGTATATGTGACGATGTTATTGTTAGCGATATACCATTATTGTTCGCGCCCGGAGAGGTTGGGATGGCTGCATTAATGATAGCGAATGAATACTGCCGTGCAGCACATAGTACTGCTACTACTGCTGATAATGATCATTCTGATGACATTGCTGCCAGCGATAAGGAGGAGGAGATTGGTAGCAGTAGCAGCAGCAGCAGCAGTAGTAGCAGTCTACACATCGACATAATAGGTTACATCCGATGTCGATTCCAGGATACAGCTAATGAAATAACAGAAAGTATCAATGTAGATACTGATACTATAGAAACAGTAACGCAACGTGTGTCAAATCTTGGACAGACAATGCGAGAATTAAAGATGGGCAAACATGGATGTGGGAATTATGGTTTAGATATGAATGAATTGAAGATGTTGAATAAAAAATTAAAGAAATGTCGTGCATGGGAAGATTCAGAAGTGAAGGATGAGAAAGTCAAAACGAAGAAGAAGAAGAAAAAGAGGAAGGCCGAATGATGGGAGGAGATGATTGAAGTGTGTGTACAACAAATAATAATGATTGAGTTTCTTTTGAATAACAAGTGCAATAGAAGGAAAAATATGCCATAAATCAAATTAATCCCCCCAGCCCAGCCCAGCCCCCCCCATCTCTCTCGCCCCACATTAAATGATTTTCTTTTGAGCTCCACCATTAAAAAATGGAAAACAAGTCTCTTTCCACATGCAAAAATATATGTGGACCTTATCATTTTAGAAGAAAAAAGAACGTACTGCCAACACAACACGATATAACGACATGGCCAATAATCCCAATCGCCACGGCTCGACGCCTTTTAATTTATGTACCATCACCCGTACATCCAATATTAATTGTCCGGTGGGCGCGGTGACGATATCTTTGCCGAATTTGTATATCGTGAATGCCGACATTACCGTACCCATCCCGAATGATGATGACCGTTCGATGGGTGGTGGTGGCGGTCGCCAATTGGTATTGTAATCATTATCGTAATATTGATCCACGCCCTCCTCCATATCATCATCCGCTGGTGTTTCAAGACTCCTAGTTACAGGATTAAAATGTTGTGATGATAAGATATCCTTCGGTAGGGATGTTTGATAATCATTACCGGCCTTGGCATCATCATAACCCAGTTTGTAGAAATATTCAATATCAATCGACTGCCGATGTTGTTGTTGTTGTTGTTGTTGTTTTAACTGTGGTCCATCTTGTCCTCCGTATAATGATGATGATGATGATAATGATGGCGCAGTATTACTAGTAGTAGGAGCAAGTAACGATTTTCCAGCCACGAGTAGTACGCCAAACAATACCGCCCAGGCAACATTATTCGTTATATACGTATACCCGGTAATATTGATTAAATTATCCTTCCAACGTTGATGAAAGTTCGTAATGCACGTCTTGCATATACGATCTATTGGTTCGTTCGACCCGTACCCCGCCGTCCAATCGGGCGAGGTGATGGTGATGAACAATACGACGAGCGATGCGAGGATGAATAATCGATGATACGACCCGAGTAAGTTACCGAGTATGATCGAACATAGTATAATGAGCGATAAGACAATGCCACACGTGATGAATAATACATTTTGTGGTGATACGGCAAGTTTTTGTTGTATTGCTATTGGTATTAGTTTAGTAATAATCAGCGATCCGTAATAATTGTGTAATTCAACATTGGTAATGTATGCTTTGCATGTTGTGTATATCATATTTAGACCGAAACGTAATTGATCAATATTGGTTGCTTCGATTAGATTCTCTGGCTTGAGCTTTACAAATGTGCCGTTATTATTGCTCGTAGTGTTGTTCGTGGTAGCGGCTGCGGCGGCGACTGTGGCACCATCCAGAACGGCCACGACGTACCGTCCCGCCGAGTAGGAAATGGCTTGTCCAAATTGATTATTTAACTCAGGTCGTGCTGCTATGTTAATTAGTTTGAGTAATGGTGGCTTGCCATCGTTCGATGCTGCGAGGAAGTGGGATGGATCAACGCTCATGTTACGAGTGAATGTTTTGTTGTTTGTTTGCCACCAAGCTAGGAGATTCGTCCATCGAGACCTTTCGCACCGTCATTGTGACAATCAATTGCCAAACGTTCTCATGCAACGAAGATTTCGCAAGCGAATGAGCGGGAGCGATCGATCTGTGTTGTAAATTACTAAAAAGTTCGGCGGTCGAGAATGCCTTTCGACGACAGATTCACCAAGACCCAAGACACCATAGCGCATAAGTTGGTTGTCGTCTTTCGTCATAGTGTGGGATTAATCTTCACAAAGGCAAGCAAAAACAACAACAATAATAACAATGAGCTGCTCGTCGCAGGGGTCCGCCTCGACAGCATTGGCAGCAGGATCGGGAATGCCAATTACTACATCGACAAAGACGAAGAAAAGTGACAGCAACACCTCGGCGTTGGAAGAGTTTCGTAGCAGTGGTGGTAATAGTCCAATAGTTGGGACAAAGAAGGGTCGTCGCGCCTCCAAGAATAATGAACGTGAAACGAATACTACCACTAATAATGCTGCTCCTACTGTGATGACGTCACAAGAAGGAGGAGGCGGAGGAGGAGGGGGGATAGGAGGAGGAGCAGGGTCAAATAATAAAGACGATGGCAATGCCGTCGTACCTCACGTTGTACGTGTGACATTTTTGGGTGTGTCGGGTCTATTAGCCAAACCGCCACATCCTCCTCTGCCCACTGCTGCTGCTGCTACGAATGGACGAACAATAGTAGACACCACCTCTGCTGCTACTGCTATTGCAGAAAGTAGTGGTAACTCAACAATGACAACGCCCACCACCACCCAAACAACCTCAATAACGTCATCATCGGCAGCACCCAATCATCCCTCTCTATTATTCCCACTACCATCACATTTACGATTAGTGGCATCCATATCACGTTCACGTACCGCTCGGGGGATACCATCAGAATTATCGAACCATTTGACCAAGAGTAGTAGTAGTAGTACTGCTCGACATAATAATAATAATAATAATAATAATAATAGAGGAAGTGAAAAAAATAGCAGTCCAAGTGGTGATGGTGTCAAAGTGAATGGTGGTAGTGAATTGGGAACACCAATTAGTATTGGTAGTAACAACGAGCGGCCAATCGTACAACATCACGAGGATCAACAAAAGCAGCAGCAACAAGTATCAGAACGGTATGTGGCAATATGGGATGATGATGGGATGAGTAAACGACCAAATTCATTGGCATTTGAGGCAGATTTACGTCCCTCGAATGTTGTTGCTTTGGAGGGGAGTGGAGGAGGAGGAGGAGGACGAGTAACAACACCAGATAATGCTGCTGGTGCTGTTGATGCACATACTAATACACATTTGGCATCAACTGCGTACGCACCTAAATCATTTTTCATTACTATTGGACTGGTATCGGATTGTAATAGTAGTAATGACACCCTCCCCTCGTTGCAACATCACCAGGGGTCAACAACAGCGACAACAACAACGACAACAACAAAAACTACATATCTTCCAACATCGACATTTGCAATACCCGTGGCATTTACGGACCTTGTTATTAATGGTGAAGAGACATTAAATGGTAAAAGGAAACAAATTGATTTGCCACTATCAAGTATAAATAGTATTATTAATGTCTTTGGTGAGGATAATATATTGGGACCAACACCCAACAACAACAACAACAATATTAGTGGCAATATCAACCTTCCAATAATTGAGCTATCTACCACCGGAATAGGAACAAAGGTAGCTGGTAATAATAATAATAATAGTACTACTGTCATTACGGATAAGAAGACAACATCATTGTCAGCACAGATGATGAGTAACATGACACCAATGTCACCAAAGACAAAGAAGAAGAGCTTAATCAAGCGTATATTATCACGTAGGCCATTACACCCCCTGTCTTCGACCGCTGCCACTACGTCTCCTGTATCCACCACCCCTATATCATCAGAAGAAGTCTATTCAGGCACATTACCCCGATCTATATATGAATTAGACCGACCACCAAATGTCAATGAACGTGCATTATTTCTTGATCGGTATGGTATTGATGATAGTGGTGATGGTGGTGGTGCAGTACTGCGAATTGGATTAGAAGTCTTTCCACGTGGGTCGGAATTAGAACGTATATTCCGACAAAAGAAGTATCTACGAAAGAAGTATGCTCAAGCGGCTGAATCATCATCTAGGAAGGGCATGATGTCGTCAAAAAAGAAGATTGGTAGAGGAAGTGGTGATGATTGTAGTACACAATATACCACAAACTCAATTGATAATAATGCACTTGATTCTCCTTCATTAATGGATACATTAGATGAAGAATCAGATTATTATCATGATAATGAGGATGGTAGTATGACATATAGTGAATCTTATTTTACATTCGATGATAATGATTCTCGTACATCATCGTGGGATGAGTCTACGATGGGATATACTGGATATACAGATGAATTTTCAAGAGTCACAAGTTATGGCACGTACAATAGTTTAGATACTTACAATAGTGGTGAGTATGATGTTGACGAAGACGAAGAAAAAGTACTTAGTCCAGGAGGACTTGATAGTATAAAAAGTAGTGGAAATTTCTTTTCAACGTTGCTTTGTCATATTGATACAACGTGTGGTGATGATAAGACTGATACTGTAGTCACAAGTAGTAGTAGTACCGTGGGAGTAGGGCCGAATTTTTCTATGGATGAGAATAGTATAACAATTGATAATCGTCATATGATACTTTCTTGTACTAGTAGCAATCAACAACAACGAAAAGGTGGATCTACTGATGATGCATATGAGAATATGACGAAGCAACGTACGAACCAAAAGAATGCACTAATGTATCCCGATGATACTTCCAATGATAATGCGTCTGAGCCTGAATTGTGCTGTATTGAAATATCTCCAGATGATATTGCTGACGTGGAGGATACTTCACTTACTATAGCAAAACAAACAACACCGTTGCCATTAATCATGCAATGTATCTCGGATGAAACATTTCAAGACAAGAATGTAGTAGTAGCTGGAGGTAAACGTGAGTTGAAGGAAGAGGGGCATGAGTTGACCTTAGAAGATCATGTCTCTAGTTCGATGTAAATTTGACGTAACTACATATATATGATTTGTGTAGACATAAACATAGCAACATAAGATGTTATTAGGTACAATAGTGTTTCTTTTCTGCATCATCCATATCAAAAAAATATTCCACTTCACATGTTACTTCACAATCATGAGGAGCTTCCCCCCGCCCCTCCCTTCCTTTTCTGGTAGCCGACGGCATTAAATTTCCCCTTCTCTGCCAACTGCTCCTTCTTTGCCTGTGCAATCAATGCTGCCTTGCCAGGTTTACGACGATTGGCCCGTCGTCGTTCCGAATTCAATGGATGTCGATCAGGATCAACAAGTCCTGCCGCACGTCGTTCGGCTGCGTGTTGTTGTGAAAGTCGCTGCTCTTCTCGACGTTGACGTTCCTCGGGAGACAAATCAGCAAGGTTGATAGGCGGACCTTTCTTCCGACGTTTCCTTGTTGTAGCTTTACTTACTTCAACAATAGAAGGGGTAGTGCAAGTACCTGTTGTATCACTGCTCTTTCTCTTCTTGGTTGGTTTGTCCATAGACTTTTTATCCGCCATCGGGTTGTTGTTTGCAGCCTCCTTTTCATTCCGTTCGGCCACATTCCTCGCCTTCTCTTCGGCAGCAGCTATTACACTTTCATCAATCGTACCTCCACTTGATGTCTTGAGCTGGCGGAGTAACTTGCGACGATCTTTGGAATTCAATCCCTCAAGCTTTGCTAATATATCTGTAATATTGAGATTTGTTACCGATTGCTCCGTATCGCTGTTTGCTGGTAGGATAGTGTGTTTATTTTGCTCACTAGTCTCGTCTTTCATCCCCTCGTTGTACCTATTCCGTTCGTTAGCAGCATTGTTGCTTGTTTTATCGTCCGTTGACTCAACCTCTACAGATGATGACGATGATGATGATGATGATGATGCAGCTGATTCATCGGCAATAATTTCACCCCCTCGTTCGTCTCTCTCATGATGACGACGAACTAATCGTCGCTGTTTGGCATTTAGCGTAGATGGATCCATCGCTAATAATTTTCGTATCTCTTCGCCATTGATTTGTGATTGGCCACCACCGGTGGTATTATTACTATCCTTTCGTTGATTCTTCTTTTTCTTTGTCGACGAAGTAGTAGGTGTGGTTGACGACGCATCGGCAAAGTAGGATGGAACGTCATCGTCAATTACTACTTTCGAGGCGATGGTGGTTGATGGAATGGTTGCATTGCTGCTGCTGTTGCAATCGACGCCGATGCCATCGCTGGGCGGTGTGACCACGCCGGTCCGCTTGCCAAAGATTTTCATTGGTTGTACCAAGGGAATGACGACAGGGGGTAAATGGCGCGTTTTTTGCCTTGATTTTTCGCGATCGTCCACTCAAGACCTTCGCAATTCAAGTATTACAAAATGCTGATTCGACGAACAGCAAAGAACTCTGTGATTGAGGTTTTGGCCTCTCTCCGCGCCGCCGGTAGCATTGCTGCTCGATTCGGCCACCAGCCGTGACCCCATCGATATCACTATTGCATGGAGGGTGACGCCGTCTGAGAGGTGATATTCCTACGGGTTTCGAGGGGTCTGATTAGCACCCCAAGAACCTTACCCGGTCGACAACA
>Ga0247834_1007641_pt1 | contig 11393 bp, 12 predicted proteins | sample LaCruzMarch2015__8_FD_187118 | JGI IMG/M metagenome (GOLD analysis project Ga0247834, IMG submission 187118) | Freshwater microbial communities from meromictic Lake La Cruz, Castile-La Mancha, Spain - LaCruzMarch2015_12m | ecosystem: Environmental > Aquatic > Freshwater > Lake | place: Spain... | reverse complement strand
TGGGATTAATAGAATGGCTTTGGCTCGAGGCTATAAGGGTCATCTCCCCATAGCACTTTACCATCACCTTGATGCTCATCAACCCAAACTGGTATGTAGGTTATGTGCACAGTTATTGGGTTTTCTAATGTTTCTGTTTTTGTCTCGTCTGTCTCAATAGCTGTTTTTACTTCATCTTTTTCAAGATCTTGCAGCCAACTTGCAAATTTTCCAGCTTTCTCTAACCGAATACAACCCGATGATAAAGCACGCGAATATTTTTTTAACAATTCTCGTTGCGGCGTATCATGCATGTAAATAAATTCATCATTTTGCAGATTAAATTTCAACAAACCAAGAGCATTTTTTTTGCCAGGCCTTTGCTTGAAAATATAAGGAAAATCGTGAATATCTACTTCACTCCAATCAACTGTACTGGGATCAACCTCGTTTTCATCATGATCGAAAACCTGCAAATCATTCTTTTCAAAGAATTCTTTGTCTTCTTGAATTTGGGGCAGCTTATCTTCAAAAAGAATTGTATTTGGCACCACCCACGCTGGGTTATACTCCACCCCATTAATATAACTTGTCATCTGCGGCGTAGGACGCTTTGGCTTTCCAACAATCACTTTCATACACATTTTGAGTTTTTGAGATTCAAATGCGTGTAATGTATAGGTTGGTATGTTCACAATTACGGTGCGATCTGTAAACACTAAATTTTTTATTTTCGCGATACTAGCATCTATCTTTTTCAAGCGTTTTTCATAACTCCAATTAATTCTGAATTTGGTTTCATCTCCAATAATACCATCTGGTTCTATGCAATGTCCTGCTTGAAAAGCTTTTACAGCTGTTTCTAATTCTGTATCAAAAAATGGTGAATCAGTAGCTTTTTCCAAATACCCTAAAGACTGTAAAATCTGGCGCAACGCAGGGATATTATCGTCCTTATCACTTGGGCGTAAAGGACGATTGGGCGCAAATTCAGGAAGCGTTACATCTTCCTTTGCTTTTAAAACTTTTTGCAATTTTTGCAAAAGACTAAGCTCTTTTAAATGGTTTAAAGGTAAGGCTGAATCACTTGGTGCAACTGTTGCCGCGGGTACAAAAGGCTTTTTATTTAATTCTGCCGTTGCTTTGTTTGCCTGACATTTTAAACCACAGACTTCATTATTTTTTTTGGAATCACTCTTGGGGTGTAACGCAAAAATCATTAACAGAAAAAATAGATATTTCATAAAACTTCAGCCCCCTATTTCTTCTATTAGAAAGCAGAAATAGTTAACAAAAGGTGAATAGACAAGCGTAAGCTGTATTTTTGCTGGCCATTCTTACAAAATAAGGAGTCGAAATTAAATGTTGAAAATTAGGAATGAATAGCTTTTAGCGTTTCAAAATCACCATTTATTATTGCATTCAAATTCTCTGTAATTTTTTCTATAGGCCAATTCCACCAAGCTAATTGCAAAAGAAAAGCAATTGTTTCTTCGTCAAACCTTTTACGAATTGGTTTTGCAGGGTTACCTCCTACAATTGTGTACGGCTCAACATTTTTTGTCACAAGGCTATTAGTGCCAATAATTGCTCCATCGCCAACGGTAATACCTTGCATGAAGGTAACACCATTTCCTATCCATACATCGTTACCGATAACTGTATCGCCTTTGCTTGTAACATTTACAGGGGCAGTTGCCCAAGATTTCCCCATTACTTTAAATGGATATGCCGAAACACCGTCCATAGCATGGTTTCCGCCATTCATAATAAACCGAACACCTGTAGCTATTTGGCAGAATTTTCCAATACTAAGTTTGTCTCCCATAAATTCAAAAAGGTACAGAACGTTACGTTCGAAATTATAAATATCTATAGGATCATCGTAGTAAGTATAATCACCTACAATAATTTGAGGGCTGGTGATAATATTTTTAAGATAACACGTCCGCGTTACACCTTCGATTGGATATATGGTATTAGGGTCTGGATGCATCATAAATTTTCCTCATGCTTATCTGATAAGAATCCTCCAACTTGAGCATTCCATAAAGTTTTGTACAAACTATTTTTAGCTAATAATTCTCCGTGCGTTCCGTCTGCCACAATTTTCCCTGCATCAAATACCAAAATGCGGTCCATGTGCAGTAGTGTTGAGAGACGATGCGCAATAACAATGGTTGTTTTGCCAGCCATCAATTCCTGTAAAGATTTTTGAATGTAATTTTCCGTTACCGAATCAAGCTGAGAAGTTGCTTCATCTAAAATTAAAATCGGTGCATTTTTTAAAATCGCACGAGCAATTGCTACGCGTTGACGCTGACCACCAGAAAGCTTAACACCACGCTCACCTACCAATGATTCATATCCGTTTGGTAGTTTTTCAATGAATTCATGAGCATGGGCACGCTTAGAAGCCTTAATAACTTCCTCATCATTCGCATCAATTTTTCCGTAACGAATATTTTCCATTAACGATCGGTGAAATAGTGACGGGTCCTGCGGGATCATCCCGATGTTTGCACGCAGTGAATCTTGCGTAACTTGTTTAATATCATGTTCATCAATAAGAACACGCCCATTTGTAACGTCGTAAAGGCGCAAAATTAAATTTACGAATGTGGTTTTTCCACCGCCAGAATACCCTACCAATCCAACTTTTTGCCCCGGTTCAATTGTAACGGCTGTATCGTCAAAAAGTGGTTCAGCCCCCTTATAATTGAACTTAACATTATCAAAAATAATTTGCCCATGTGTAGCAATAAAAGCTGTTGCATTAGGTACATCTTGAATTTCTGGGGCTTCTTTAAAAAGTGTTAACGCTTGATCAATCGATCCCCAATTCGTAATAAAATCACGCAGCTGATGAGAAAGTTCAAACAACTTATCAACAATTCTAAAATTGACCATAAACACCAGCGCAAAATCTCCTGGCGATATAACATTGCGGTTGTGCAAATGCACAAGGAATAGCAAAAATCCAATTGTGTAAACCGAAAACACTGCCCCTTGAAGCACGTAAAATTTCATCAAGAAATAGCCCTGTGTCTGAGATTGTTTTACATAATCTTTTGATGCATTTTGAAATCTCTTCATTTCAAAAGAAGACGTTGAAAATAATTTTACATTCAACATGTTGGTTAAATAATCAGACAAATGCCCAAAAACTTTTGATTTTGATTCGGCATATGCTGCTGTTAAAGGCGTAGCCTTTTTAAAGCCTACGTAAACAATAACAAAAAATGTGATCATCCATAAAAACAATCCCACAGCAAATAACACATGAACGTTTGCAAGTAGCACCAACGCCATTAAAGCTGTCAGTGCACAATGAACAAACTGATAGTTAGCCGTAAAAATAATTGTAGGGATTAGATTAAATGCATCGCTGATTTTAGCAACAATACTGCCACTCAAATTATTTTGAAAAAAACTATATGAAAACGTACCAACTTTATTAGCTAAAAATGAAGCCGTGTACGTTCTAAAATCTGATGTAAATCTAATAGAGCACCAATCACTGAACGACCAAGCAAGCAGTAAAAGTATTTGAAATACGGCAAAGACAACAACCAAATACCAAAAATCTGTAATACTAGGTGTTACGGCTGTATCAATCAATCGCTTAACTATGTATGGCTTAACATTCGCATCCACAGAAACAATGCAAATTGCAAAAAACATTCCCCATAAATATTTTCTATAAGGTTTTGTCGTCTCGAAAATGAATTGAATTACGCGCATTCAGTGCCTTATTTCTTCAACAACATCTGCTCCGCGGATTGCCATGATAATAACCGCTATTGGGAAGAACAAAATGGCCCAAAGGATTGCCCAAAACCATGAACCGCGGTAACGCAAGTAAAATGCAGAATCATCTTTGTGGAATCTGACATTTTTTATAAATAAGAACACTCCAAGGGGAGGCCAACAAATAGCGAATACTATTAACAAAATTAAGCTTCCACTGTAGCTTAGCGGGTAAACATGTCGCGTGCTCATAACTGTCATAGAAATTCCCTTTCAATTTTCCCATTCAAAACATTCAAATTGCCCTAGCGCTTTAAAACCAAGACGCTCATAAATTCGATATCCCGAATCACTAGAAGCCAAAAGCGTTGCGTATTTCATATTCATTTTTTTTGCATACCACATCAAATGATTCATCATTTTTGTGCCGTACCCAAGCCCTCTTTTATTTTCAGCTGTTATCAAATTAAAAATTCCTGCGCTATCATTTTCATAATCAATATACAAACTAGCAATCACAACAGGTGCGCCATTTTCATAAGCCACAAACAATTTTTCATTCGAATATCTTAAATGCTTGGTTAGCTTCTCGTAAAAAATTCGTGCTGATGCTTCATACTTTTCCAACACTTGAATAAAATGCTCCAGCTGTGTTGCCGTTTCAACTTGATCAATAGTAATTACCCCATTATTTTCAAGAGCACTAAATTGTTCAAGATCACACATCATAGCGTGCTCTGTGGTTGATTTTTTAAAATGCATTTCATGCAAAATATTACCCAACCATTCAGGATCACATGAATAACCAACCCACCAAGAAAATGGCTGTTTTTTAAAACTGGTTATAACTTCATGAATTTTTTCCTCAATGAATTCTTCACCATAGTAAGCGCATTCACCTTGATAAATTCCATTTTCAAAGCAGTAGACATCTCGTTGATTTTTTGCCCATTTTTCAAAGTGCGTACCACACACAATATTAAACATTGAAGAACCCAAGCCGCAATCAATCGTGGTCAACTGCTTGTTCTCCTTAACATCAAAACCAAGCATTTTTGGCAAATAGGCAAAATGACCGAAGGCATTTTTTTCTATCGTTTCAATGTTCACGCACGCAAACCAATGTAAATATCCAAAATAACATTTTGGTGATCAACGGCGCGCTCATCATAGACTTCAAAATCAGCAATGTACGCACGCTCATTACCAAATTCAGCTGATGTCATCGTCCATATTTTTTGCCAAGCCCCAATACACACTGTGGGCATTGGACCAGAGTCTGTTGTAAACTTCGCATAGTTTTGAGTTTGTATAACAAGTTTTTCAAAACCTTCTGGCAAATCGTCGAATGAATCAACTTCCTCACCAATGAAGTATGTATAATCCCCTGTAAAATCACTTTCATAATCTGTATACACGCAATAGGTAACGCCTGCTTTTTTACGGGTATTAATTTTTTCAGGGCAACCCCCATGAAAATATTTTTGAACTGTAGTACCAATTTTAGCCGTTGCTAAATTCATTTCTGATGCCAAATTCGTTCTGGTTGTAATACCTATCAACTTAATCTCTGGCAACGTCGTTGATGTTTTTTGCATATAAAAAATTCCTTAAATTTGAATACCAAAACTCTAGCACGTTCAACGAAGCTAGGATATTGTCTCAACTGCCAGACAATGCTAGCTTAGCTGTTAAGGATAAGGTGGCTAATGTACGATCAAAATAACATTTTTGCAAAAATTCTTCGCAGCGAAATTCCCTGCAAAAAAATAGCAGAAGATCAATACTTCTTAAGCTTTCATGACATTGCGCCGAAAGCAGCACTACATGCATTAGTCATACCAACGGGGCATTATAAAAATGCTCATGATTTTACATCACGCGCATCCTCTGACGAAATTGTTGGTTTTTGGAAGGGCGTAAATACAACCATTGATGCATTAAACGTAGCACAAAACGGATATCGCCTTATTACAAATACCGGCACAGATGGTCGTCAAGATGTTCCACATTTTCATATTCACATTTTAGGTGGTCAAGATCTTGGCCCAAAGATTGTTATGTTATGAACGTAACCATACGCACCATTGATAAAGTTTTATTCACAGATGCCGCGCTTGAAATCAACTTGCCAGGACTTTATGGAAAGGTGGGTATACGCCCTCATCATGCTTCTATGTCAGTTGTCTTAAGCGAAGGAGAAATCCAGGTAAAATTAGCGAACAGCACTGAAACATTCACCGTTCAAAATGGCATTGCCCAAGTTAGCAATAATACCGTAGAAGTTCTGTTAGCGTCATGAGGCATAAGTAGTGCAAGTAACTTTTTATGAACTTATGGTTACTTCCTTAGAAAAGACCTTACCTAAAATTCTTGAGAAGGTTTACGAAGGCGGGCTTAAGGCCGTTATTCGTATAGAAAGTTCAGAGCGTTTGAAATCAATTGATAGCGCTATGTGGACTTATACCACTCTTGGGTTTTTACCCCACGGTTCAAATGCTGACCCAGCACAGTTTCATGTGCACCAACCCATTTGGCTAACCACTAGTAGTGATAACCCCATTAATGCAACAGTTTTAGTGATCACTACTCAAGAATATGCTACAGATAAATCTTATGAACGCATCTTAGATATTTATGATGGAAATGATTTACCAAGCGTTCAAAGCGCAAAAGAACGAATGGAAAAATATCAAGAATCAGGCAATGAAATTGTACTATGGAAGCAGACCCTAAAGGGTGCTTGGGAAAAAGGAATATAAGATTATGCAAGAGCAATGGCTGCAACAAATACAAGCATCACAAAATTTAACAACTCTTGACGATTTAAGAGTTAATCTTTTAGGTAAAAGTGGCTTAGTTACTCAACAGCTTAAAACTCTAGGCGCTTTAGCTCCGGAAGAACGTAAAGCTAAAGGTGCAGAAATTAATGCGCTGAAGGACCAAATTGCATTAGCCATTGAAGAAAAAAAAATCATCCTTGAAACTCAAGCACTTGAGTTGCGTTTAGCTAATGAAAAAATTGATATTACGTTGCCATCAAGGCCAGAATCCACTGGAAAAATTCATCCCATTTCAAAAGCTACTCAAGACATTACTCAATATTTTTCTCAACTTGGGTTTCAAGTTTTTGATGGGCCACATGTTGAAACGCAAGAACTGAATTTTGATGCTTTAAACATTCCTGCACATCACCCCGCCCGTCAAAGCCAAGACACATTTTATGTAAGTGGTTCAAATGATATTTTGCGCACTCAAACATCGCCAGTACAAATTCGTACATTGCGTAATCACAAACCGCCAATTCGTTTCTTGGCTCCTGGTAGAGTTTTTCGCAGTGATGATTTAGACGCAACACACACGCCAATGTTTCATCAACTTGAAGGCGTGGTCATTGAAGAGGGCATTAATTTTAGTCATTTAAAGGGTGCATTAATAGATTTTTTCAGCTGGTTTTTTGAAAATCCCAACATGAATCTGCGGTTTCGCCCAAGTTTTTTTCCCTTCACTGAACCTTCCGCTGAGGTGGACATCTTATGGAAGAATGGTAAGTGGCTAGAAATGGGAGGTTGTGGAATGATGCATCCAGAAGTTTTAAGAAATTGCGATATTGATCCTGACCAATTTCAGGGCTTTGCCTTTGGTATGGGCATAGAGCGATTAACGATGTTGAAATACGGTATTGATGATATCAGATCTTTTTACGACGGAGACACCCGTTGGCTTGATCTTTATGGATTTGGAGCACTATCATGAAATTTTCAAATCAATGGCTAAAAAAATATTTAGAAATAGATGCAACACCTGATGATATCGCGACAAAACTTGTTGAACTTGGGCTTGAAGTTGAATCTGTTGATGATCCAAGCGCTGGCTTAAAAAGTTTTGTTTATGCGCGTGTTGTTGAACGCGAAAAGCACCCCAATGCTGACCGACTATCTTTATGTAAAGTCGATGCAGGAACAGGTCAACTAATTCAAGTTGTTTGCGGGGCACCAAACGTAAAAGCAAACATGGGTGTTGCCTTTGCATCTGTTGGCACAGTCATTCCCATAACTGGTGAAGCACTTAAAAAAGGAACCATTCGCGACGTAGAAAGTTGCGGCATGCTTTGTTCATCAAAAGAATTATTATTAGGTGAAGATTCAGACGGCATTATGGATTTGGGTCTTGATTATAAACCAGGCACCCCACTAACAGACATACTAACTTGCGACGCAGTTTATGATGTTTCAATCACACCAAATCGTGGCGATTGTTTTGGCATATACGGCATTGCTCGTGATTTAAGTGCCGCTGGGTTTGGAATTTTAAAATCGCTAGATTTGCCAACAATAGCAAGGCAGGGTGAAACACCAGCTGTTTCTCTTGCCACCTCTTTATGTTTTCAGTTTGGTCTTTGCCGTATTGGTGGGGTTAAAAATGCCGCCTCTCCTGCTTGGTTGCAAGATTTATTAACAAGTGCCGGGCAAAAGCCTATTAGTGCATTGGTTGATATCACAAATTATTTTTGTCTAGGGCTCGGACGCCCAATGCACGTGTTTGATGCTGACAAAGTACAAGGCCATTTGGTTGTGCGTGAAGCTAAAGACGGTGAAATGCTTAAAGCTCTAAACGGCCAGGAATACCATTTAAAGGATGGAATGGTTGTTGTGACTGATGATCGCGGCGTTGAAGCGATTGGAGGAATTATGGGGGGAAGCGAAACAGCTGTAGATGAAAACACCACCAATATTTTACTTGAAGCTGCTATCTTTGACCCTATCTCTATTGCAACAACAGGGCAACGCCTCAATTTAGTTTCAGATTCACGGATGCGCTTAGAACGCGGAGTCGATACTGCTGTTGTTAAATCTTTTCTTGATATGGCAACCGCCATGATTGTCGAACACTGTGGCGGCACTCCGGCTACAGCGTTATTGATTGGTAATCAATTAAAAACTCACGCAGCCATTACTCTTGATCATAAGCAAGTAGAACAACGACTTGGCCTTGCGGTTGATGCAAATGAAACTGTAAATATTTTACAACGTTTGGGATGCACAGTAGAACAAGGCCCAACATTAAAAGTCACCCCACCTTCTTGGCGTCATGACTTAACAATTCCAGAAGATCTTATTGAAGAAATTGCACGACTAAAAGGGTATAGCGAAATCATTGCGCAATCGCTGCCTTTAAAGCCTGTGCAAAATATTATTTCTCGTGAAGAAATTGCTCGTAAGCATTTAAGCAATCGTGGATTTTTAGAAACCATCAACTGGTCTTTCACTGACAATAGAACAGCAAAACAATTTACAGATGCACCTGAAAATTTAGTGCTTTTGAAAAATCCTATCAGTGAAGATTTGTCTACCATGCGTCCTTCTGCATTAGCTTTATTGCTGAAAGTGGCAAAATCGAACACATCAAACGCACGCCCAAATGGTTCTATTTTTGAAGTAGGCTCAATCTACGGAGAAAATTTTCCAAATAAACAAGCCATGTGCATTACAGGACTACACTTTGGCGATATTCACGATCGTCACTGGTTGTCACCTCTAAGAAGTGCTGATGTCTTCGATGCAAAAGCTGATACTTTAAGTATACTAAAAACATTAGGAATATCAGAATCATCCGTTCAACTAAGTGATGATGCTCCCTCTTATTATCACCCCGGACGTAAGGGTTCGTTTAAACAAGGTAACCGTGTTCTTGCTTACTTTGGTGAATTACACCCTCAAATTACTGAAGGTTTAAACTGTGTTGGGTTTGAAATTTTTCTTGATTCTATGCACGCTGTAAAAACAAAAAAAATTCAAGCAACGTTGACGGACCTTATGCCTGTTCGTCGTGATTTTGCATTTGTGCTGGACACATCAATTCCTGCTGAAAAACTTATTAAAGCAGTTGAAAAAGCTAATGAGCTTATCGTGCGCGTGGATGTTTTCGATTGTTACCAAGGCACACACGTTGAACAAGGTAAAAAGTCTTTGGCACTTTCAATTATCCTACAGCCAATTCAAAAAACTTTGGATGAAGAATCCCTCACCCAAATTCATGAATCTATCGTTCAAGCTGCAGTAAAGATTGGGGCTCAACTACGTTGATCATCGGGTAAAAAGTTTCTTGCTACTGGACCATCATCGTTTACAGTTGGAACCAATGGAACGACTGTAAAATTAACCTCATGAGCTAAGTTTGCAAGATGATTTTCTCTTTCTTCTTCTTCCCTAGCACTACATTTTGCAATGCCGATAAAAGTTATATGGGCAGCAAAACATGCAGTGCTTCCAAACAAAAGAATATTCATAAGGTTACCTGAACCATCAACAAGTTTCACACCTGAAGCCATTGCTGATGCGCCAGATCCAACATACAAAAGCACATTTCCTATGGCCTCACTGCAATTAGCTACCTTTCGAAAAAACCAACGCATATTAATAATATCGCTCACATTTCTTCCATAATCAGCACTAAGTAAATTGTGAACGTCTGTTACTACCTGTTCTCGTATTCCAGTTCTGTAAGCTATTACACCAGAATCATTAGATCTAATTGTATCTACTCCCTCAGTATTAAGACTTGATGGTGCACGTGGTCTGCCTATTGCCGCCTCTATATCATCGTCAACTCCCAACAAAACATCTTCAGTAGCACCTGCCCCAATAGCATAATTGAAGAAGGTTGTAAGCAGCAGTAAAAGAATAATTTTTGCTTTCATATAAGAACCAAACATTAACTAACGGTAATTATATATTTGCATATTGAAATTAAATATTTATTAATAATGCTTAAATTTTTATTTACCAAATAAGATATTAAAGATGCGATAATTCAAAGATATTCAATGAGTGCTAACTTCAGTTATTTGAGGGGGAAGAGGCACAATACTAAACCCAACTTGCTGAGCCAAAGTTGATAGCTGATTTTCACGTTCTCCTTCCTCACGAGCACTACATTTAGCAATCCCTATAAGTGTTATATGTGCAGCAAAGCATGCTGTACTTGCGAAGAGAAATATATTGGAAAGATCTTCTGACCCAATAAGCTTTATGCCAGCAGCAACTGATGCAGCTCCTGACCCAATATACAAAAGAGTATTACCTAAGCCTTCAGAATAGTTAGCAGCTTTTCTAAAAAACCAACGAGATTGAGTTAAATCTTCAACATTACGTTCGTAATCAGCTTCAAGAAGGCGATGCGTACGCTGCACAGTAGCCGATGCTCCTGCTAGTAATGGAGTTGCAACTCCTCCTAGCTCTAAATCACCAGCTCGACTGGCTTCTGCTCCATTTGCACTGGCTACAAATAGGGTAAAAAAAACTAAAAGTGAAAACTTCATAATAATTACCAAATAAAAAGGATTAATATAATTATGTATCTCATAATAGAATTAATTATTTGTTTATAAAAAATTAAATAATAGTTAATTAATTTAGTGTGTTTTTTGCAAATATCAACTTCAGCAGTAAAACCTTGGGGAAAATAAGAATCTTTGCATATCTGCTTGGCTCAATAAATCAAAAAATAGTCTTAAATAATTTTCTACACTGAACAAGGCAAAACGTATTCCGATATATCTGGCATAAACGAGCCTCTTCAATAAAATATTCCAATTCGAGAGCTCGCTAGTTTTTCTTTGTTTTTTTCTTATAAACAATATATAATTCGACTTTGAAACAAAA
>Ga0247834_1007640_pt1 | contig 11396 bp, 11 predicted proteins | sample LaCruzMarch2015__8_FD_187118 | JGI IMG/M metagenome (GOLD analysis project Ga0247834, IMG submission 187118) | Freshwater microbial communities from meromictic Lake La Cruz, Castile-La Mancha, Spain - LaCruzMarch2015_12m | ecosystem: Environmental > Aquatic > Freshwater > Lake | place: Spain... | reverse complement strand
ATCAGGGTTCCTGAAGGCAAAACGAAAACAAGGGAGGAAAGGGTTTTGTAGGTATTAAATTCTGTGCCACAAGCCATTCCACTTGAATTATTAGCAATTACTCCACCAATGGTGCAGGCAATTTCACTGGCAGGATCTGGTCCTAATTTTCGACCGAATTTTCTTAAACTGGCATTTACTCGATTGACAGTTAATCCAGGTTGAACTCTTACCTTGAGCCCATTTTCTAAAACTTCTATTTCTTTAAAGTTCTTTCGAGTATCAATAAGCAGAGAATCAGTTACCGATTGTCCACTTAAAGAAGTACCACCGGATCTAAAAGTTATGCCTAAGTCATGTTTTTGGGTAATTTTAAATATCTCTGACATCTGTTGAGCTGTTTTCGGTTTTGCCACCATGGTGGGTGTTAATAAGTAGTGGGATGCATCATTGGCAATGCTTACTCGATCAAAAAGAGAATCAGTAATTTCCTCAGGCAGAACTTTCTTTAAATCGTCAAGTAAAGATTGGTTGACGTTTTTAGTGCGATTCACGCAACACCTGGGATCCACTTGATCCCACTAGGAAATCTAAATCTGCACCAGTATCTGCTTGGGTCACGTGATCTACATACATTTTTTGCCAACCACGATCGGGTTTTGCTAATGAATCAATCATCTTTTGACTTGGTTTTCTACTTTTTAGTTCTTCATCAGTTAGTTCTACGTTTAAGGTTCTCTTTTCAACATCAAGTGAAATTACATCTCCTGTTTGAATTAGTGCTAATGGACCAAATGCTGCTGCCTCTGGGGCAACATGCAAAATCACTGTGCCATAAGCTGTGCCACTCATTCGACCATCACAAATTCTGACCATGTCTCTAACTCCTTGAGAAAGAAGTTTTTGTGGCATTGGCATGTTGGCAACTTCTGGCATTCCGGGATATCCCTTAGGTCCACATCCTCTTAAAACTAGAACTGAATCTTTATCAACATCTAAGTTTGGATCATCAATTCGTGCATGGAAATCTTCAATGGAATCAAAAACTAAGGCTTTACCTTTGTGTTTTAGTAATTCTTCACTTGCTGCAGCTGGTTTGATTACCGCTCCTAGGGGAGCAAGGTTTCCTTTTAATACAGCAATTCCAGCAGAATCTTTCAAAGGTTTACTTCTTGTACTAATTACTGTTTCATCAAAGATTTCTGCATCATCTACGTAATCAACTAAAGGTTTGCCAGTAACAGTGATTGCTTTTGGATCCATCAAATCTTTTAATTCTTTGAGTAAGGCAAGAAGGCCGCCTGCTCTAAAGAAATCTTCCATTAAATGATTTCCAGCAGGTTGCAAGTTTGCAAGTAGGGGAACATTTGATCCGATTTTGTCGAAATCATCCAGAGTCAATTTAATTCCTAAACGCCCAGCAATTGCTAGTAAATGAACTACCGCATTGGTGGAGCCACCAATGCCAGCAAGAGCAATGATGGCATTAATAAACGAACCCTTGGTCATAACATCACTTGGTTTTCGATCATCTTTAATCATTTGCACTATTAATCTGCCAGTTTCTTGCGCACTTTGTAACAATCTTGAATCTGGTGCTGGAGTTCCAGCTATTCCTGGAATTGTCATTCCTAAAGCTTCAGCAACACAACCCATTGTGGAAGCCGTTCCCATGGTGTTGCAATGTCCACGACTTCTAATCATTGATTGTTCTGATTTGAGGAAATCTTCTTCACTCATTTTTCCAGCACGTAATTCTTCACTGAATTTCCAAACATCTGTTCCACAACCTAAAGGTTTTCCTTTGTAAGTTCCAGTAAGCATTGGTCCACCCGGAACCACAATTGCTGGTAAATCAACTGAAGCTGCAGCCATTAATAGAGCAGGAATTGTTTTGTCACAACCACCAAGTAACACAACACCATCAATTGGATTTGCTCTAAGTAATTCTTCTGTTGCCATGGCAGACATGTTGCGCCACAACATTGCAGTGGGACGAACTTGAGTTTCACCTAAAGAAACTGCTGGCATATTTAAAGGAACACCACCTGCTTCCCAAATTCCATTTTTTACATATTCCATAACTTCATTTAAATGAGAATTACATGGCGCAAGATCAGAAGCTGTGTTTGCTATTGCAATATGGGGACGACCATCAAAAGCGTTATTAGGTAAACCGCGTCTCATCCATGCACGATGAATATAGGAGTCTCGGTCTTTACCTTTGTACCAAGCATCACTTCGCATTAGAAGTTTTTACCTCACTATCGAGACAACTTGGTGTTTGGTCTTATTAATGCTCAATCTATATTGTTTCCATTATGAGAGCTTTCGTGGTTACTGCTCCACACACTTCTGGCGTGCAAGAAGTCGAAAAACCAGTGGCTGGCCCTGGTCAAGTAGTAGTTGATGTTTCCAGAGTCGGGGTATGTGGCACCGACGTTGAATTCTTTACCGGCGAAATGGCTTATCTACATTCTGGACATGAAAAATATCCATTAAGACTTGGTCATGAATGGTGCGGAGTTGTTGCATCCGTTGGTGATGGTGTTGATAAAAAAATTATTGGCAGACGCGTCACAGGCGACACCATGCTTGGTTGCGGCAAATGTTATCGCTGTTTAAATAATCGCCAACATGTTTGTGAAAATAGATTTGAAATTGGAATTAGAAATGGTTGGGCCGGAGCATTAGCTGAAGAATTATTAGTTCCTTCAACTGCATTACATTTCTTGCCAGACTCAATTGATGACACAGTTGGAGCATTAATTGAACCAGGTGGAAATTCTTTAAGAGCAGCTCAAGCCGCATTAGCTGGTCCCGGTAAAAAAGTTTTGGTGTGGGGATCTGGAACTATTGGTTTGTTAACTGCACAATTAGCGGCATACATGGGTGCTTATGTGCACGTTATTGGAAGAAATCCACAAACTCTTTCTTTGGCAAAACAATTAGGGGCCAGTGCAACATCACAAGATTTTGAAGAAGTTGAAGGTGGATTTGATGCAGTAATTGATTGCACCTTTGATAAAGATGTGCCAAGTAAAGCTGTGAAATATGTAGAACTTGGTGGCAGAGTTGTTTATATTGGAATTTCAGGTGTTCCAAGTTTGATTGACACCAGAGATTTAGTTTTGAAAGATGTCACTGCGGTGGGAATCTTGTCAGCTTCTCCTGGATTAGAAGGAACTATTGATATTTATGGCAGTGGCAAAGTAGATCCCACGCCAATAGTTGCAGCCACTGTGGGATTAAAAGAAACTGCTGATGTTTTAGCTGGGAAAAGACCAGCAAATGCAGGTGTTGGTCCAAAGATTCATATTGATCCGCGAAAGGATTAGTTCAAGATGAGTGACTTTAAAGATTTAGTAGCAATCGTTACCGGTGGGGCAAGTGGCATAGGAGAAGCAACCGCGAAATTACTTCAATCTCGTGGTGGCAAGGTTTTTGTCTTTGATAGAAATCAACCAACAAATCCAATAATTGGTGTTACTTATCTAATTTGTGACATAACAAATAGAGAAGATGTAAATAAATCAGTAGCAGATGTTGCTAAAAATGGTTTAGATATTTTGATCAATAATGCAGGAATTGGTGCAGTTGGTGATGTCACAGCCGGAGACGATGCTGAATGGCACAAAGTATTGGATGTAAACGTTGTAGGAACTGCACGAATGAGTGCAGCAGCGATTCCATTTTTAAGAAAATCAAAGAGTGCTGCCATTGTTAACGTCTCTTCAATTGTGGCAACTGATGGTTTTCCACAACGTGCTATTTATTCAGCATCTAAAGGTGCAGTTCACGCATTAACTCTTGCAATGGCAGCAGATCACATTAGAGAAGGAATCAGAATTAATTGTGTAGTTCCAGCCACTGCTGATACTCCTTGGGTGGGAAGACTGCTTGATCAAGCAGCGGATGCAAAAGCCATGAAAGAAGCATTAATTGCAAGACAACCCATGGGAAGGCTTGTTACTGCTGAAGAAATTGCTCATGCAATTTGTTATTTAGCTTCACCACTTTCTTCTTCCACAACTGGAATTGGATTAAACGTTGATGGTGGAGTCGGTGGACTAAGAATTCCACCTAAATAAATGATCGCAGTTGAAGTTTTTGATGATCGTCGTTGCTGGTTAGGTGAAGGCCCAACAGCAACAGGTGAAAATAACAATCATGTGCAATGGGTTGATATTTTAAATGGCAAAGTTTTAAGTAAAAACATTGAAACAAATAAAACTTCTGAATACAAAATGGAAGAACATGTTGGTTTTGCCATTCCCCGCAAAACTGGGGGAGATGTTCTAGGCACAGCTAATGGTCCTGTTTTAAGAAATACAGAAGGTGAAATTACAAAACTTCCTGGCAGAGAAACAGACAAAGCTAAATCACGTTGGAACGATGCCAAAGTTTCCTACACAGGAGATTTATTCCTAGGAACACTTTCTTACGATCTTGTACCTAAAGCAAGTGGTCTATATCGAATATCTAAAGATGGCAGTGAAATAAAGAAAATAATCAGTGAAGTAACGCTAGCTAATGGGCTTGATTGGTCTGTAGATAATCAAACTTTTTACTTTATTGATTCGCTAGAACATTGTGTTGATGCGTTTTCCTATGACGGTAAAGAAATCACCGATAGAAGAACTGTGATTAAATTTAATGAAAATGAGATTCCTGATGGAATGTGTGTGGATAGTGAAGATGGTCTGTGGATCGCCTTTTGGGATGGTTCAGAAGTTAGAAGATATGACGAAAAATACAAGCTCAGTGAAAGAATTCAATTACCTGTTTCTTACACGACATCTTGTGCTTTTGCAGGTAAAGATTTAGATCAATTGGTTATAACAACAGCGCATAACAATGAGATGGCAAAACATCCTCAAGCAGGAATGACTTTTATTTGCAATCCTGGGATTAAGGGTAAAAAGACTAAAATTTTTGAAGGTTAGCTTTCGAACCCACTTGCTAACAAGTGCCTTATCTAATGTGAATCCTTGTATCTTTTGTATGACGCGTTAATTTCTAGCTCTGCTGCGTCATGGTTAACCCATTCACCGCCGTGAACTTCTTTACCTGGTTCAAGAGTTTTATAAACTTCAAAGAAGTGCTTAATTTCTTCTAATTCATACACCGGAACATCTTTGAGATCAGTTAAATATGATTTGCGAATATCTCCTGCAGCAACGCAGAGAAGTTTGTCATCGCCACCTTTTTCATCCGTCATACGAAACATTCCAATAACTCGGCAAGAAACAACGCAACCAGGAAATGTTGGTTCATCGAGCATTACTAAGGCATCGAGTGGGTCACCATCATTTGAAAGAGTATTTTTTACAAAACCATAATCATGTGGAAATCGAGTTGCAGTAAAGAGCATTCGATCAAGTCGAACTTCTCCAGTTTGATGATCGATTTCGTATTTGTTGCGACTGCCTGCAGGGATTTCTACGACAACATCGAATATCAATTGGACGCTCCTTTAATTCGAAATCATAGTCCAAACAAGCATCACTTCTTCATAAGGAGCAACTCCTTAGGTACTCTTTTCTTGATCCAGGTAAACCAGTAATCTAAACGAAGCGGAGGGAATTAAATTGAAATTAGCTCGTTTAGGTAAATTTGGTTTTGAAAAACCTGCCATTGTCGTAAGTGAAACAGAAGCGGTCTTTGTCGATGATGTAGTTGCAGATTTTAATCGTGAAACCCTTTCAAATGGTGCCTTAGATAAATTAAAGAAACTTGATTTAGCGAGTAGATCAAAAGTTAAGATTGCAGATTACAGACTTGGTTCACCAGTTGCTAGACCGACTAAAGCAATTTGTGTGGGACTTAATTACGCCAAGCACGCTAAAGAATCAGGAGCTGAACCTCCTAAAGAGCCAGTGATTTTTATGAAGGCACCAGACACTGTTATTGGTGGATTTGATGACATTGTTATCCCGCCAAATTCTGTTAAGACAGATTATGAAGTAGAAATTTGTGTAGTAATTGGTAAAGATGCACTTTATTTAGATTCCCCTGCAAAAGCTAAGGAACACATTCTTGGCTACACCATTTCTCAAGATGTATCTGAGCGTCATTGGCAAATTGAAAGAAGTGGTCAATGGGTTAAGGGAAAATCTTTCCCAACCTTTAATCCTGTTGGTCCCTGGATTGTCACAGCTGATGAATTCGATCCAACAGATGTAAGACTTTGGTCAACTGTTGATGGAGAGAAAAGACAAGATTCAAAAACTAGTGACATGATTTTTGGAATTGATCATTGTGTTTGGTACATATCTCAATTTATGGAATTAAAAGCAGGAGACATCATCAACACTGGAACTCCTGAAGGTGTGGGCATGGGTCATAAGCCTGAAAAGTATTTAAAAGCTGGTCAAGTTGTGGAAACTGGTATTGATGGCTTAGGAATTATTAAATCAAACGTTGTTGCCTACAAATAAAAGGAATATATAAATGGAAAAAGTTAGATTCGGATTTATTGGCGCAGGCTCAATTGCAAAGAAAGCTCTATATCCTGCACTAAAGAATTCTCAATTTGGTGAAATTTATGCAGTAGCAGGAAAAGATGCTGACAGGGCAAAAGCTCTTTCTCCAACTGGAAAGTTTTATACCGATTACCAAGAATTAATTGATGATCCAAAAGTTGAAGCCGTATATATTTCTCTTCCTAATTCACTTCACATTCCTTGGTCAATTAAGGCAATGCAAGCTGGTAAACACGTTTTATGTGAAAAACCAATAGCAATGAATGCCCAAGAATTAAAACAAGCAATTAAGGTTTCTGAATCAACCGGAAAATTACTTATGGAAGCAAGTTGGAATAGATGGCACCCTCGAACTGTAAGAATCAAACAATTAGTTGATCAAGGCGTTATTGGCCAATTAACTGAAATTAATGCAAGTTTCACTTACGACGGACTTGATGCAGACAACATCAGAACTGTTCCAGAATTAGGTGGCGGAAGTCTTTATGACCTTGGTCCTTATTCTGCAGTTGCACCTTTATGGATAACTGATTTTGCTTCAGTAAAAGACATTGCAACAGAAGTGACTTGGCATCCAGGGGGAAGTGATGAAACCTTAAAAACCACTTACACAATAGGCGGAGTTAAAGCTAACACTTTAACCTCTATGAATATTCCAAATGTGATCACCTTAGAAATAATTGGTACTGAAGGAAAAATCTCCACAGGTGGAAATGACGCTTTTGTTTCCCATAACAATCCAAGTACTTTGATTATTGAAAACAAAGATGGCAAAAAAGTTGAAGAATTTGTAGCTTGCGATCCCTATCAGTTAATGGCTGACTCCTTTGCTAAGAAAATTAGAGGACAAGAAGCCTGGTTGTTACCGCTAACTGAGTCAGTTAAATTCGCTGAATTCTTTGATTCTGTTTTTGCAACCTTAAAGAAATAAAAATAGGAATTAGTAAAATAATGCATAAGATTTTTACAATGCCTTTTGCTCAAGTTTATCCTCACTATGTGAAGAAAATTGAAAGAAAAGGTAGATCAGTTAAAGAACTTCATGAAGTAATTACTTGGCTAACTGGATTTAGTGAAGCTGCACTCAAAAAGCACATCAAAAGTGAAACAACTTTTAAAGATTTCTTCAAACAAGCCAAACTACACAAAAATGCAAAACTCATCACAGGAACTATTTGTGGAGTAAAAATTGAGGATATTGAAGAACCTTTGATGAAAAAGATTCGCTATATGGACAAAATCGTGGATGAATTAGCCAAAGGCCGACCACTGGAGAAAATACTAAGAAAGAAAGATTGATTTCTTATTCGTAAGAATGATCTTTATCAGGGTATTTACCTGATGCAACATCACTACTAAATTCTTTTACTGCTTTTTCTATTTCTTGGCGAAGGTTTAGGTAATTCTTCACAAATTTAGGTTTTGGTCCAGGTGTTAACCCAACTAAGTCTTGCCACACCATCACTTGAGCATCAGTGTCTGGTCCTGCACCAATTCCAATAGTGGGAATAGAAACAGATTCTGTTATTTGTTTAGCAAGATCACTTGGAATAGCTTCTAGCACAATGGAAAATGCGCCAGCTTTTTCTAATGCTTTTGCATCAATTAATAATTGATCGGCTTGTTCTCCTCGACCTTGAACTTTGTATCCACCAAAAACGTTCACTGATTGTGGAGTTAACCCAATATGGCCCATAACTGGAATTCCTGCTTCCACCATTACTTTGACAGTTTCGGAAATTCTTTCCCCACCTTCAATCTTTACTGCGTGAGCACCTGCTTTTAGAAACTTTGTGGCTGATTCAAGAGCAGTTGCAGAAGAAGTTTGGTATGAACCAAAAGGAAGATCTGCAACAATTAAAGAGTATTTATTTGATCGAGCAACACCGCTTACTAAGGGAGTTAATTCTTCTATCGAGACAGGAAGAGTTGAGACATAGCCAAATACAACTTGAGCAGCAGAATCCCCAACAAGTACAACAGGAATTTGTAGCTCTTCAAATAATTTGGCGGTTAAGGCTTCATAGCTGGTTAGCATCACCCATTTGTGATGTTCTTTTTTGTAATTGCTCAGATCCGAAATGGAGACAGACTTCAACGTCATCAAATACCCCCGTTTTTCTCAAGGCCCAAGAGTTGGGTCCCTGGATTTAAAAGGCTCTCTAATTGTTTCAACCTCAGAGGAGGGAGCATTCACCCACACCCCTCTTTACAGGTGTGTGGCACGGAGTTGTCGATGAAATTAAGGATCGTCTCATTAGTTATGGCAAGAACAATGCAATTTTAATTGTCGAACAAAACTTAGATTTTGTTACTGCGATTTCTTCTCAAATTCTACTTTTAGAGCGAGGCGTCATATCTCAACGTGTTTCAACTTCTGATAAGAGTGAATTAGAGCAACTTCGAAAGAAATTAACAGTCTAACTAAGAGTAATCTCTTAGAGACTTTCTCTCCAACTATTAGTAATTGGTTGTCTTCTGTCTCGACCAAAAGCTTTGGCTGAAATCTTTGTTCCAGGTGGATACTGGCGACGTTTGTATTCTGCTTGATCAATAAGTTTTAACACTTTTTCAATCAAAGATTTATCTATTCCCTTAGTTGCCATTTCAAAAGCACCTTGATCTTGCTCAACATAGGCATTAATCATGGGATCAAGTTTTTCATAATCTGGCAATGAATCCGTATCAAGTTGTCCTGGTCTTAATTCTGCACTTGGTTCTTTCGTGATGCTTGATTCTGGAATTGGGGGATTGCCTTCTTGTTTATTTCTCCATTTAGACAATTCCCAAACTAAAGTTTTTGGTACATCTTTTATAGGAGCAAAACCGCCAACTGCATCACCATAAATTGTTGAGTAGCCAACAGCTAATTCACTTTTATTACCTGTGGCAAGAACTAGGTGGCCTTCTTGGTTTGAAATTGCCATCAAAGTCATTCCACGAAGTCTTGCTTGCAAGTTTTCTTCTGCTAAACCAGTTAGAGATAGGGAGTCTTGGTAAGCATCAAACATTGGTTTTATAGGCACACTTCGATAATTCAAACCAGTTCTAGTTGCCAAATCTTTGGCATCACTTACCGAATGCTCTGATGAATATGGACTAGGCATTGAAACTCCGTAAACATTATTTGCACCCAGTGCATCTACTGCAATTGCTGCAACTAATGCCGAATCAATTCCACCACTGAGTCCAAGTACAACTGATTCCATATTATTTTTCAAGACATAATCTCTTAAACCAACAACTAAAGCTTGGTAAACCTCTTCAAGATCATTACTTCTTTTTCTGACCATTGATTGACTTATTGGTTTCTTTGGTTCCACCTCAAAAAGAATTATTTCTTCCACAAATTGGCTTGCTCTATTTGCAATTGATCCATCTGTGTTGACCACAATTGAGTCACCATCAAAAACTAATTCATCTTGGCCACCGACCATGTTCACATAGGCCAGAGGTGCATTTACTTCTTTAGCTCTTTTTTGGACAAGTTGTAAACGGGTGTCATCTTTACCGTATTCATATGGAGAACCGTTTAATACAATCAACAAATCCGAGTTAAGTTGAGCAATTTGTGAAACAGGTCCACCGTCTTGCCAAATGTCTTCACAAATTGCTAAAGAGACTTTTACACCATCTACCTCAAAGGAGCAGTTATCAGTTCCTGGCACGAAGTATCTGTATTCATCAAAAACACCATAGTTTGGTAAATGATGTTTGATGTATTTAGCAATTACTTCACCATTTCTAATTACTGCAGCAGCATTTTGTGGTCCACCAGCGGGAACCCCTAAAGATGCTTTCTCACCAGTTGAATCTAAATAGCCCACAACAACTGTTAAGCCTTTAAGTCCATCAAGAACTAAATCTTTTGCTAATTGGTTTAATGCTTTCTTGGAAGCGTCTTGAAAAGACTTTCTTAAGGAAAGATCTTCTATGGGATAACCAGTTAAAACCATTTCTGGGAAAGCAACCAAACTTGCTCCAAGCTCAGATGCTTTCTTGGAGAAATTTCTAACGATTGCCGCATTGCCACTTAAATCACCCACCCGAGGGTTTACTTGGGCCAAAGCCACTGTGAGTGCCATATATATAAGTGTATTCCAGGCTAAATCTTGCTTGGAATTTATGTAACAAAGCCGAAACAATCATGGGGCACAATAGGTAACATGGATAAACAAGCAGATTTTGTATTAAGAACAATTGAAGAACGCGATATTCGTTTCGTACGTTTATGGTTCACCGATGTGATCGGTTCATTGAAATCAGTAGCAGTAGCACCTGCTGAATTAGAAGCAGCATTTTCTGAAGGTATTGGTTTTGATGGTTCAGCAATTCAAGGTTTTTCGCGCGTATATGAATCAGACATGTTAGCTAAACCAGATCCTGCAACTTTCCAATTACTTCCTTGGCGAAGTGAGGGACCAGGTGTAGCAAGAATGTTTTGTGATATTCAAATGCCTGATGGTTCTCCTTCTTATGCTGATCCTCGTTGGGTTTTGAAAAGAACAATGGCAAAAGCCGCAGACATGGGATTTACTTTTTATACTCATCCTGAAATTGAATTTTATTTATTTGAAAATGACAAGAATGCAGTAAACGTTAAATCTCCTGAACCAATTGATCATGTGGGTTATTTTGATCAATCAGCATCAGGTCCAGGTTATGACTTCAGAAGAAATGCCATCACCATGTTGGAATCAATGGGAATCTCTGTTGAGTTTTCACATCACGAAGGTGGTCCTGGACAACAAGAAATTGATTTGCGTTACGCAGATGCTTTAAGTACAGCAGATAACATCATGACATTTCGTTTAGTTGTAAAAGAAGTTGCCCTTTCTGAAGGTGTTCGTGCTTCATTTATGCCTAAACCATTTAGAGATCAACCAGGTTCAGGAATGCATACACATTTATCTCTGTTTGAAGGAGATAAGA
>Ga0247834_1007635_pt1 | contig 11405 bp, 9 predicted proteins | sample LaCruzMarch2015__8_FD_187118 | JGI IMG/M metagenome (GOLD analysis project Ga0247834, IMG submission 187118) | Freshwater microbial communities from meromictic Lake La Cruz, Castile-La Mancha, Spain - LaCruzMarch2015_12m | ecosystem: Environmental > Aquatic > Freshwater > Lake | place: Spain... | reverse complement strand
TCCTAAAGCCAAGCCACTCATAGATTAATACAAGATAGGTAAGGATGGGCGGCGCTTCGCGCCGCCCATCCTTACCGTATAAATCCTTTCCTTTTTAGGACTACCCAAATAAAAAATGGCTTAGGGTTCTGCGATTTAATAAGGAACCAAATTTTTAGTGGCGCAGCTTCGCCGCGCCACTAAAAATCGGTTCTTTATTTTCTTGCGTAGCCCTTAGCCATTTTTTATTTGGTGTTACTTGATATTGCTCATTGCTTCGGTGAGGTGAGTGGCGGCGGCTTGGACTGAGGCGATCGCCTTGGTATAGCCAAGACGGGTGGGACCAAGGACAGCGACAGTACCGATGGGCTGGCGATCGCAATGATAGCGACTGGAGATAAAGGTACAGTTTTGCATTGGCTCGATGGAGATCTCAGAACCGATGCTAATGCTGACAGCATGATCGGGGTTGTGGGATTGGTCGGCGATCAATGACATCAGGGAGGCGCGATCAGCCTCTAGTAACTGCACAATATTTTGCACCTGTTGGAGATTAGAAAATTCAGGTTGACGCAATAGCTCCGTTAGCCCACTGATAAACATCTGCCCAAGGGCGGTGCGATCGCATAGTCCCATGAGTTGGTTTAAGGATGTCTGAAGTAACAGAGCATATTGCTGAAATTGGCGATCCAGATCATCCCACTGTAAAGGGCTGCCAAGGGCTGTCCAATTACGATCGCGCAGATGGGTATTTAAAAAGTTATTTAAGATGTTTAGCTCTCCTTCTAGAATTTCGGGCTTGATTTCGTGAGGCAGATCTATCGATAACGATGCAGTGTAGTATGTGTCACTAACAGCGATCGCCATGATTGTCTGGCAGTCTAGCATCACCAATTGCAGATGTTTGATCCGCATCATTTGCATATTTGGAGCCGTAATCACCGCAATGCAACCACTGAGGGTTGCCAAAAGCTGTGCCACATCACGAAAGATGCGATCGAGGTTGGATGGATTGAGGCGATCGCCCAGCAAAAAACAATGGGCGTAGCGGTGAGCTTCACTGGCAGGGTCGATTAACTCATCGACATAGACGCGGTAGCCTGAGTCAGAGGGAACGCGCCCTGCGGAGGTGTGTGGCTGATAGAGTAACCCACTGCGATCGAGGGTATGCAGCACTTGGCGGATCGTGGCAGGACTGATCCCGAAATCATATTCCGATACCAAAACTTTAGAGCCAACAGGTTCGGCGGTTTGGATATAGTGGTCAATGGTTGCCCAAAGGACTTTTTGTTCGCGATGGGTGAGTTGGGGTTTCATGGGGAAAAGTGAAAAGTGAAAAGTAAAAAGTGAAAAGTGAAAAGTGAAATAGATTGATTAAAGGAGTGGAAAAATAAATTGAAGTTAATATACTGAATTTATATATTGCTAAATCCAGTTGCTAAATGTTAAAAGCGTAACTACTAGGATACTTAAATTTTGGGATAATATCTTGCCGCTTGATCTAGCTTGATCTAGATTTGCGGGGTAATATGTCACGTTGGTATTGTTTCAAGGTTGTTGGTGAACAAATAAGACTCCGAAGTTAGGATCAATAGCTGGCTTGTTTTTACGATGTTTATCCGATTTTTCGATTCAACAACTTTGAAACAGTACCATGTCTAGTTGTTCCCCCAATAAATTTGTTAGGGGCTAGTATATTTTTAAGGCTTATGCAAAATAGCTGCAAAACAGCAAAAACTAGGGGCGGCTCATGAATTGCCCCTAGTCTAGAATCAGGTGAGTTCTATTTGTTAGAAGCTAGCTTGCAAACCAATTCTATAGGTTAAGCCTGGTTGATAAATGCGATTAGTCTTTTCATAGCTATTGTCAGTCAGATTTTCTAGATTCACAGTCAAGGCTACATTTTTAGACAATGGAACCTTAGCACTAAAATCTAGGCTCAGATAGGCTGGCGAAAAGTCAGTAGCTCTCTGTCCTGCTGTGCCTTGAGCAAAAATAGCCCGTCGAGAGCCACTGTAATAGTTGAAAAATAGATTTGCCTGCCAGCCATTGGATTCATAGCTAACTCCTAACTTACCAACAGAGTAGGGAACTGTAGCTAGTTGTAATCCAACTTCAGAGGCAGTCCTACTGCTAGCAATCTTGGCATCGGTGTAGGTGTAGTTGACAAATGATGAGAACTCTGGAGAGATTTTCCATTTGATTCCAGCCTCAACTCCGTTGGTGTTTACCTGTCCCACATTCTCCCATCGTCCTGCGATGATGCCAATGCGATCGCTTAGGCTACTACCAAAATAGGTTAACTGAGCCACCACTGCATCTGTCACACTCAAATCAAAGCCAGCAGTATAGGCAACACCACGCTCAGGTATGAGGTTGGGATTCGCCAGCCAGTTGTGGACTGTATCGAACACAAAAAGCTGATCTAACCCTGGATTGCGCTGAAGTACAGCAAAGCTATTGCGAAAAGCGAGTTCGGGCGTGATGTTCCATCTTGTGCCGACCGTGGGGTTGAGATAGCTGCCATAGTCGCTGGTGAAATTCTGGCGTAACCCTAGTTCCAATTGGAAATCATCGGTAATTTTCCATGCGTTTAGAGCAAAGAGGGCGGCAAGGGAGCGATCGCGATTGACAGTGCCATTAAATCCCACAAGAGCAGGCAGGGAGCTAAGTACATCGCCACGGATGGAGTCAGTTTTAACGTCAAATCCCCATGTGAGCTTGTTATTGGCAGCAAGTTGCCATTGATGCTCGACACGACCGCTTAAAGCCCTTGAGTCCAAAGCGCCGCTACGAAAAAAAGCTGTTGCACCTGCGGGACCGTAGGTGTTGAAAAAGTCCTGATTGAAAGCGATTGTGGTTTTTAAGATGGAATCATCACCTTCGCCCAATTTACTAGTTAAAGTTGCACCAATATTTAACAAATCATGATCGAGGCGATCGCGTTGGAGTGGGAACCCAAAGTAAAGCAATCCGCGCCGACTTGCTGACTTATAAGCATCAATGCTAAAAGAATTACGGGCATCAATCGGAGCTTCGACACTGCCATAAAAATTATCAATGCGCGAGTCGCCATTGAAGAGTCTGCCATCAGCAGGATTGCGATTAGCTGCCCCAATCGGCACAGGATAATTATTGTCCGTTGAGAATCGTTCATATCCCAAACGGAAGTTGACCCCATCTAGAGTCCCGCCATAGCCAACACGATAGCGTTGATAACCGTAAGAGCCTAATTCGACATTGGTAGTGGCTTTGAGTGGTTGTGGATCTTTTTTGGTAATTAAATTAATTACACCCCCAAAGGCTTCAGAACCGTAGAGGGTGGCGCTAGTGCCGCCCGTTAATTCCACGCGCTCGATCGCATCAACGGGAATACTATTGAGGTCGGTTCCGCCGTGATAGGTGCTAACATTGCTACCAAAGGATCTACCATTAATTTGAAATGTGGATTGATTAATGGAAAAACCCCGCAAAAAAGTCCCTGTATGAATATCTGCACCAAAGCCATAGTCATTGATCGCAAAGCCTGGTAAGCTTCGCAACAGTTCCGCCGCAGTGCTAGGATTTTGCTTCTGGATCTCTTCTTTAGGAACGATATAGGCGGGGGCGGAGGTGGGGATAAAAGGGGATTTCTTTCCTGTTACTTCAATTTCAATTTCATCACTATCAGGTTCAGTCTGAGCAACAGTTTCGGACTCTGTAATAGCACTAGAGTTTAAGTTAGGTTGCAATAAACTAGCACTTTGTTGGGAAGCCTGCGATCGCAATTCGCCAACGGTCAAAATATGATTGTTATCTGCTTCTAAAGTTGGATCTGCTTTCGCAAGTTCCGCTAGACTAAAAACAGACATAGCAAAGCTAGGTGCTAAAAATAGCAACTTTATAGATTTCATAGCGATCTCAACTCCTCACAAGTTTAGCTACTAGGATCAAAAGCCCTAGAGAACTGCAAATTAAAAAACTTATTGTTTGATATTGGCAATAGAAATGTCAAAAGACAGGGTGTCAAATAAGTGCATTTTGACTCAGTGCAGCTATTTTTTAGTAGCGATCGCCATTTTTACGCCCTCAATGTTCCGAATGCGATCCATGACCGCGATCGCTTTGCCGTGGGAAACATTTTCATCGGCATTAATCACCACAATATTTTGTTTCTCTTTACTTATGAGCGATCGCACCTGCGCCTCTAATTGCTCTAAAGCGATCGGCTGACGATTTAAAAAGAGATTGCCTTGAGCATCTAAGGTTACGACAACTTTATTTTGAGTTTGAGTTTTGGTAGTTGCAGCTTGAGGCAAGCTGACGGGTAAACCTTCAGTGCGATTGAGAACGAGGGTTGCGGTAATGAAAAAAGTCAGAATCGCAAACACCACATCGATCATGGGAATGATGTTAATTTGAAAAGGAACTTCAGGTTCTTCAGGGAGTCGCATAATCTTCTTTTGATCTTCTTTTAATCTTCTTTTTGTGAACGATGTTCTGGCTCGTAATAATAACGGCGATAGAGTAGTTCCAACTGACCTCCATATTCTTGAATGAGTGCAATTTCCTGCTGATAAAATCCGCGAAATGTGTTAGCAAAAACCAATGTAAAAATTGCAACCACTAGCCCTGCTGCGGTGGAAACTAAAGCTTCACTAATTCCTGCTGTAACGTTGGTGGTACGACTACCGCCAACATCCCCCAAAGTTAGTGAAGCAAAGGAAGTAATTAATCCCAGCACTGTACCTAGTAATCCTAGCAGGGGTGCAAGACTAATAATTGTTTCAAAGGCAGTATTAAAGCGTTTGAGAATTGGTACTTCTGCCTGCGCTTCACTTTCTAGAGCCAGCCGAAACTCTTCGGGATTGGGATACTCTAGTTCCATTGCTGCTAAAAAAATACGAGCGATCGGAAAGTGCAAATTATTTCTTAGTCTGACTAGAGCCGTTTGACGATCGCTTATATAAATATTCAGAACATCTCTCACCAAACGTTTTTGCTTATGTTTAATCGACCACCAAAATTTGATGCGTTCAGACGCAAGTGCTGCTGCTACAATCGAAAAGGCGCTTAGAGGATACATGACAATCCCCCCCGCAACAAAAATTTTTCCAATATCCATACGTTAAGACTAATAAAAGTGCGCTCAGTTGTAAACCTTGGGTTTTATTGCAATGTAAAGCATTGAAGCTATACCAACTCCCAAAAGTGTGATGACTTTTTTGGGCATTAATCACCATATCGCTTTTTTTGACGCAAAGAAAGTTTGACAGTCTGTCAAACTTGACAGTCTCTAAGCAAAACCCTACATTACAAGCATCACTAGTTTTTCATTATGAATGTCAACAAAGAAAAGCCAGACATGCCTCAGCGTTCTATAAACAACTCTGCAAATAGCTCTGCAAATCAACAGCGCGATCGCGAATGGAAAGCACTTAAGATCTTCTTAGCAGTAAGTATCCCTTGTTCCGTTGCTTTTCATGTTGCCACATTATCCGCACTCACACAGTTTGGCGGACTAGTTGGCAATTCATCCATTGATCAAACAGAAGAATTATTAGAGTTGCAAATTATTGAAGAAATTAAGGAAACAGTAGAGCCTGAACTGCAACCTGAGCAGGAGATATCGCCAGAGTTTGCTGATAGCTTGCAGGAAGCGATCGCCTATGCACCTGTTGCTAATCTTGATCATCCTAGTCAATCTTCGCAAAATGTAGGTAATCTTGCATCTACAGATATCGATCAATCGTTAGACAGCAAAAATCTTGCTGAAGCAGCAAAAGATATTGTCACCGATCCGAGCAAGGTCTTGTCTAGCGCTAATTCTAGTCCGATCAAAGTTGCACCTAATATGCAAAATTTATTTACAGGCAAAGGTTTGGGCAGCTTGACTCCCAATGGCAATAGCAAAAAAAACACAGGAACAGGGCTAGGTAAAACAGGCGATCGCACTGATGGAAGTGCTTCTAGCAATACTTTAGGCAAAATCGGCGCTCCCTTTGGTTTACCAACAGGAAATCCCAACTCCACTAACACAACTAATACGACTAACACAACTAATACTGCTCCTAACCCTGCAAACCCCACTCATAACTCATCTGGCAAGCAAAGAATTCGTTGTCAAAGCTGTGCAAAGCCTGAATATCCAGTTAATGCCAAAGAGCGTGGTCTAGAAGGTGAAGCCAAGGTTGCTGTTGATGTTGATGCCAATGGCAATGTTATTAATGTTCGTATAGTTAACTCTAGTGGTCATCCTGAACTAGATGAAGCCGCAAAACAAGCTGCTAGGAACTGGAAATTTGATCCTTCCCAAAGTGGCAAAGCCGCAATCCCTGCCAAAATCAATTTTCAAATTGAAAACTCAGATTATGCAAGGAGGAATCAGGAGCAAAGAAGGGTGGAACAAGAGCAAGCCGAGCAGAGACGATCTGAACAGCAGGAAAATAAGCTCAATAATTCCAGTAATACTGCCCCAATCAATAATCCTGTAGACTCTGTACAAGATGCAGCCACTCAGACATCTCAGCCGCCAAAAGCTCCTAACCCTGAAGTTGTCGGAGATCCGATCGCTTCGCCTGAACTGATTAAACCTGTGACCATTCCAAACACCTCTCCCAATACTGTTCCCCAAGAATCTTTACAGAATGCCCCTATAGTTAATCCACCAGTTTCCCCAGCACCAGTTGAAATCCCGTCAGTAATTCCTAGAACTCCATCTATCCCAGCTACTGAGCCAACTGACTTACAAAGTCAGTAAACTAAAAACTGTCAAAGTCGAGTAAAAATTAGCAAGCTTCCGATTCTAAAACATAGCGCAAAGTTGATAGTCCCTTTTTAATTTGGCGAGAAATCGTTACCGCGCTTACGCCAAACATCTTGGCAACTTCCACCTGTGGCAGGTCTTCGATAAATACAAACTCGACAATTTCCCTAGTGCGCTGCTCCAATTTGCCTAGAGCCTGTTGCAACCTTAATTTATCATCCTGATGCAAAACTTGATTGCTCTTAGGATCAGCAACCAAGTCACCAATGGATGCAGAATCTAATTCCTCAGCCCGAACGGGAGCATCTAGACTCAAGGGGGCGCGATTTTGGCAAGCTAGTTTTGTTTCTTGCCATTCCTCAAGGGTGACACCTAATGCCTGCGCTACTTCCCGCGCAGATGGTTCTCTCTGTAAGGTGTTGCGAAGTTTTTGCATCACCTTGATTGATTGCTGTTGCAGATCGAGGCATCGGCGGGGAATGCGTACCGATGTACTCTTGTCTCTCATGTAATGTTGAATTTCGCCACGAATGTAACGCACAGCAAAGGAGCTAAAGGCATAACCACGATTTAGCTCAAAGCGATCGACTGCGCCAATTAGCCCGATCGCCCCCACTTGCAATAGATCTTCATAAAGTTCCGATTGGCGATCTGCCCAAAAGCGGACTTCTTTTTTAATCAGTCCAATATTCAATTTGACGATGCGATCGCGTAGATAGGCTGACCGCATTGGCGAAGGGGACTGATGATATTGCTTGAGTAGTTCGAGGGTTGTGGTTTTATCGGCAACCGAAAACTCGCGCACTTTCAATTCCTGCACCTTAGAAGTCTCGCTAATCTCTGAGAAATGGGTTGCCGTAGTCATGGTTCTGCCCTGAACTAATCAAGTTATTTATTAATTTAGTTAATGATTTGCATGGCTTTTGCATTCAATGTAATTAGATTAGGCGTTTAGGCGGCGATCGTCACCTTTTAGTCTGTTAGGAATTGTTTGAGTTTGGGTATGCCTAACAATAAAAAACACCTAACAGGCTGTTAGGTGTTTTTGTTTGGAGTTTCGGTTTAGAGAGAGTCTGCGCTTAACACGGACTATTTCTAAGCGGCTTGTTCTTCAAGCTGCTCCTTGTGCAACCAGATCACAGGGGTGGGGACTTTGCCAAATTTGATCTGTACATAGTCGCCGCGCAGGTCAGTTACCTCTCCCCATGTTTCAAAAATATAGGATGACCAGCGTGTATCATTTGCCATTGCTTCAGGACTATTTTCTAGCTTCTCCCGAATTGCCTTGACCATTGTGCCTTTTTTGAGTGCCATAGTTTTAATGCCAAATTAATGCCAAATATTTAGTACTAGTAAGAATTGTAAAGGATTAGCAGACCGATTGATATTTCTGTGGGGCGGTCATCCTGACCGCTTTCGGGGAAATGAACTCTTTGCCTAATAAATTTACTTAAGAGGCTGCTTGAAAAGTCTCGGTATTCGCTAAAAATATCGATTGATCCCCCTAGCCCCCCCTTACGAAAGGGGGGAAAGATTAAAAAAAGTCCCCCTTTTTAAGGGGGATTTAGGGGGATCAAAACTTTTCAAACATTCTCTAATAAATCGGTAAGGTAAATCGAAAACAACTGCCTTCTTTGCCGATCGCATCATCGACCCAGATGTGACCATAATGGGCGGTGATAATGCGGCGACAGAGGGATAAGCCAATGCCATAACCATCGGCTTGGTGATCCCGCTCAAGGCGATAGCGCTCATCAAAAATGCGATCGCGTAACTCCGCAGGAATGCCAGGACCATTGTCAGTAATGCTTACCTCAATTTTTTGGGAGGTGCGGTGCATGACAGTCACCTCAATTTTGCCGCCTTCGGGGGTGTATTTGGTGGCATTGCTCAAAAGATTGATTAAAACCTGCCGAATTTTTTCTTGATCGATATAAACGGCGGGTAAGTCGGTGGGAATATCCCTAATTAATTTTTGGTGCTTGCTTTCCAAACATTTATTGAGATAAAAATCACTAATTACGCTATGGCAAAGCTGATCGAATTGAATTTTTTGACGCTGAGTCCGAAATTGTGCGTTTGCCCCGCGACCCGCTTCGAGGATGTCGGTGATCATGCTATCTGCCTCCTTTGCCTTAGCACGGGCGTGTTTTAGGAGCCTTGCTGCTATTTGGGGATCGATCTTATCGGCACTTTTTTCAATTGTATCGATCGCCAACAAAATTGCCGTAAGCGGGTTGCGTAAGTCATGGGCAAGCATGGCTAACACCCGATCTTTAAAACGGATCTGTTCCTCTATTTCTGACTTTTCTTGAGTCAGTCGAAATACCTCATCGGCGAGATGGGCAACGGCGTTCATATATTCGATATTTTGAGCAAGCTCTGGCGGATGGCTATGGGTTTGCTCAAGCACCTGTTGCTTCCATGTATCCCAGCAAGTTTCTAGCTGCTTCAGGATATTTTTGCCAGCGATGGTTTGACGGGGCAAGGGCGATAGCTTGAGTAAGGCAGGGGACATGACCACCTTAAAAAGTTCAGCTAATTGCGGTTGACTAGCCACATTGATGATTTGCAGCTCAGAACGACAGTCTTTTTCTTGCTGCAAAAATGCCTCTACGTCCTTGACAAGATCTTTAGCTTTGGGGCGATCGTCAATGAAGAGTAAAAGTTGTAAGGTTGATTCGGGTAATGTTGGAATAGTCCTCATGGGTTTGCGGACTCGCAACGATTTTGGCTAGACAGTGTTTGAGAAATTTTTTAAGACATTCTTAATAATTATATAAGTGTTCCTATGAATTTACCGCAACAGCGTTGGCAGATTTGCACCGCGCAACCTGAATTAGCACAGGCGATCGCTGATGCAACAGGTCTTTCCCCTATAATTGCACAGGTTTTGCTTAATCGCAGTATTAATACCCCTGAAGTCGCCCATATCTTCCTCGATCCTGAGCTAGAGCAATTTCCCTCTGCTATTCAAGCTTTTCCTGATTTATTAAAAAGTGTCGATCGCATCGAAATGGCGATCAAAAATGGCGATCGCATCACAATTTGCGGTGATTATGATGTGGATGGCATGACTAGCACCGCTTTGTTGATTCGCACCCTGCGATTGCTAGGGGCAAGGGTCGAATATGAAATTCCTAGTCGGATGACGGAGGGTTATGGCATTAATCCGCGCATTGTCCAAGATTGTCATGAGCGTGATGTGAAATTAATTATCACGGTGGATAATGGCATCGCGGCATATGAGGCGATCGCCCTAGCCGAATCCTTAAATATTTCCGTAATTGTCACCGATCACCACGAAGTCCCCGAAGACCTCAGCAAGCTGCCCCCTGCCACAGCCATCCTCAATCCGAAATATCAAGTCGATCCCAATTCCCCTTACTTCACGATCGCGGGTGTCGGCGTTGCCTATATTTTGGCTTTGGAGTTAAGCGATCGCTTTGGCAAACGCGCCGAATTAGAAAATCCATTATTAGAATTATTCACACTCGGTACAATTGCCGACCTAGCATCCTTAACGGGCATCAATCGCCGCTTAGTCAAAAAAGGCTTGCGTTTACTCTCGCAGTCCAAAGTAATTGGCATTATTGCGCTGATCAATGAATCGGGCATTAGCAAGGATAAACAAGTGGGGATGAAACCTGAAGCGATCGGCTTTGGTTTGGGACCAAGAATCAATGCGATCGGGCGCATTGGTAATCCGCAAACCATTATTGATCTATTAACCTGTGACGAAATGGGAGAGGCGATCAAGCTGGCGCAGGAATGCGAATCTACAAATAAAAAGCGGCAGGAACTTTGTAAAGATATTGAACAAGAGGCGATCGCCTATATGACTAAAAGAAAGTCTGAAGGTTTTGATATTAAACAAGAGCGAGTTCTAGTAATCGTGGATCGGGAAGTGCAGGATACTCTCTATCCTTGAAGTGTTTTAGTCTGCTTTGATGATCGTCTTATGTTGAATGCTGCTGGTTTATGGAACTTCTATTTAGATTCTGCTTAAACATGGATGGGAACAGTAAAAACCCCTCTGTGCTTTACTTTTATTTTCCAACAGGTCTATTCACTGGTTTGGGTGTTAGTAATTGTATGTCTTGAATATCTTTCTGCTTGCATCCCAGCCTTTACACGGTCTACTTTACACTCTCAAATTCTTACGCTTACCCAGCCAATAGCCACCATAAACCGCACTGCCGACTATACCTGTGGCAATCAGAAAACTCCACCAAGGTAGAGCGATCGCGTTGTTACTATCTACTTTAGTCTCTGCAACCTCAGCCTTATTGGGATTACCACGCAGCGATTGGGCATAAAGCAAAGGCGATCCCTCAGTCACGATGCGATCGCCCTCAAACAAACCACTTTTTACTTCCACAAAGCCATCAGATACTTGACCGAGTGTCACTTCCGTTGGCTCAAAGGATTTACCGTTCTGGACATAGACTAATTTTTTACCCTGCACATCCACCACCACGATCGCAGGAATTGCGATCACAGGATTTAAAGCTTGACTGGTGAGAAGTTCCAATTCTGCAAACATCCCCGCCTTTAGCTGTCCGTTGGCATTATTAATTTCTGCCTTGACGGGGATCACGCGCTGTTCGCCTGCAATTACCGAACCAATGGCGGTAATTGTGCCTTGCAGCTTTGTATTAGTTGGGGAATTGTTGGATAT
>Ga0247834_1007632_pt1 | contig 11407 bp, 4 predicted proteins | sample LaCruzMarch2015__8_FD_187118 | JGI IMG/M metagenome (GOLD analysis project Ga0247834, IMG submission 187118) | Freshwater microbial communities from meromictic Lake La Cruz, Castile-La Mancha, Spain - LaCruzMarch2015_12m | ecosystem: Environmental > Aquatic > Freshwater > Lake | place: Spain... | reverse complement strand
TCCTCCCCTCCTCAACCCCTCACCCCCTCAACCCCTCAACTCCTCCCCTCCTCAACCCCTCAACTCCTAAACCCCTCAACTCCTCCACTCCTAAACCCGTTTTAGGCATCACCGGCACCGGCGGCTCCGGAAAATCGTCCATGGTAGACGAGCTGGTGCGGCGTTTCCTGTTTGATTTTCCCGACAAAACCATCGGCATCATCTCCGTAGACCCTTCCAAGCGCAAAACCGGCGGCGCGCTCCTCGGCGACCGCATCCGCATGAACAGCATCCACAACCCGCGCGTGTTCATGCGCTCCCTGGCCACCCGCCAGAGCAATTTGGCGCTGTCGAAATACGTGCAATCGGCCGTGGATGTGCTAAAATCGGCCCATTTTGACCTGATTTTGCTCGAAACCAGCGGCATCGGCCAGAGCGACACCGAAATAGTGGACCACAGCAACGTGAGCCTCTACATCATGACACCCGAGTTTGGCGCAGCCTCCCAGCTGGAAAAAATTGACATGCTGGACTTCGCCGACGTGATCGCCATCAACAAATTTGACAAACGCGGCGCCCTCGACGCCCTGCGCGACGTGCGCAAGCAGGTGCAGCGCAACCACAATGCCTGGGACACGCCCACCGATCAAATGCCCGTGTTTGGCTGCATCGCCAGCCAGTTCAACGACCCCGGTGTGAACCAGCTGTACCGCCGCATCATTGACCTGCTCGACGAGCGCTGCGGCACGCAGTTTCGATCCACCTTCGAGGCCGGCAATGACCAGTCTGAAAAAATATACATCATCCCCCCCGCCCGCATCCGCTACCTGAGCGAAATCAGCGAAAACAACCGCAAATACGACCACTGGGTGGACAAACAGGTGGCCCTCGCCCGCAAACTGTACGGCCTGCGCACCACCATAGACACCCTGAAACAGAGCGACGCGCCCGCAGCCCTGACCGATGCCCTGCAACAGCGATTCGGCGACCTGTACAAAGACCTCGACGGCGACTGCCAGCGCATCCTCGAAGGCTGGGAAGACAAAAAACGCCGCTACAAAGCCGACGAGTACGTGTACCAGGTGCGCGGCAAAGACATCCGCGTGGAAACCCACACCAAAAGCCTCAGCCACACCCGCATACCGCGCGTGGTGCTGCCCAAATACCACGATTGGGGCGAAATACTCCGCTGGAACCTCCAGGAAAACGTGCCCGGCGAATACCCCTACACCGCAGGCGTGTTCCCTTTCAAACGCCAGGGCGAAGACCCCACGCGCATGTTTGCCGGCGAGGGCGGCCCCGAGCGCACCAACCGCCGCTTCCACTACGTGAGCCTCGGCATGCCCGCCATCCGCTTGTCCACCGCTTTTGACTCCGTGACCCTGTACGGCGAAGACCCCGATTACCGGCCCGACATTTATGGCAAAATCGGCAACTCCGGCGTGTCCATCTGTTGCCTCGACGACGCGAAAAAACTGTACTCCGGCTTCGACCTCTGCGACCCGAAAACATCGGTGTCCATGACCATCAACGGTCCGGCAGCCACCCTGGCAGCTTTTTTCATGAACGCGGCCATCGACCAGCAGTGCGAAATGTACATCCGCGAACACCGGCTCGAACACTTAGTGGAAGCCAAACTCCAGGAAAAATACGACCGGGCAGGTCTCGAGCGGCCCCAGTACCGCGGCGACCTGCCTGAAGGCAACGATGGCCTCGGCCTGCTGCTGCTGGGCATCACCGGCGACGAAGTGCTGGCCCCCGAGGTGTACGCACCCCTGAAGGCCAAAGCCCTGCAATCGGTGCGCGGCACCGTGCAGGCCGACATCCTGAAAGAAGACCAGGCCCAAAACACCTGCATTTTCAGCACCGAATTCAGCCTCCGCGTGATGGGCGACGTGCAGCAGTACTTCATCGATCAAAAAGTACGGAATTTCTACTCGGTGTCCATCTCGGGCTACCACATTGCCGAGGCCGGGGCCAACCCCATTTCCCAACTCGCCTTCACGCTGGCCAACGGTTTCACGTTTGTGGAATACTACCGCAGCCGGGGCATGCACATAGACGACTTTGCGCCCAACCTCTCTTTTTTCTTTTCCAACGGCGTGGATCCGGAATACGCCGTGATCGGCCGTGTGGCGCGCCGCCTGTGGGCCAAAGCCATGAAAGGCCTGTATGAGGCCAACGAGCGCAGCCAAATGCTCAAGTACCACATCCAGACGTCGGGCCGCAGCCTGCACGCCCAGGAGATCGCCTTCAACGACATCCGCACCACCCTGCAGGCGCTGTATGCCATATACGACAACTGCAACTCGCTGCACACCAACGCATACGACGAGGCCATCACCACGCCTACCGAGGAATCGGTGCGCCGCGCCATGGCCATACAGCTCATCATCAACCACGAACTGGGGCTGGCCAAAAACGAGAATCCGCTCCAGGGCGCTTTCATCATTGATGAACTCACCGAACTGGTGGAAGAGGCCGTTTTGCTGGAGTTTGACCGCATCACCGAGCGGGGGGGCGTGCTGGGCGCTATGGAAACCATGTACCAGCGCGGCAAGATTCAGGAAGAAAGCCTGTATTACGAAACCCTCAAGCACACTGGCGAGCTGCCGCTCATTGGCGTGAACACCTTCCTGAGCAAAGAAGGCTCGCCCACCATTGTGCCCGGCGAGGTGATCCGCGCCACGGAAGAGGAGAAAGAAGAACAAATACAGACGCTGCACAACCTGCACGCTGCCGGCGCCGAACAAGGCCCTGCGGTGCTGCGCCGACTCCAGGCCTTAGCCGTGCGCAACGAGAACATCTTCGAAGGCCTGATGGAGGCCGTGAAAACGTGCTCGTTGGGGCAGATCACCCATGCGCTGTATGCGGTGGGGGGGCAGTATCGGCGGAATATGTGAGGTGCAAGGCGGCTGAGGAACAAGCATCATTGAAAGCCTGCAAAGACTGAGGAAGGGCCGAAATACCTTTGGATGATTTGATGATGCGGACAAATTTATTTGGTACATTTTTTGTACTTTTTTTGGCTGAATGGTGATGCATGCATATTTTTGCCACATGACACCGTACTCCGTAAGTGAACAACAACGCCCACTTATGAAACGCGGAGCGTGTGTGGTATGCACGTCGGGTATGGCAGGGAAGTGGTGGCAAATAGCCGATTTTCCCGCACCTGAAGGATAAGCAAAAACACAAAGGGCCGGATAAGTGGTGGAAATGGGGGAAAAGACGAAGTGCGGGTTTGGGGATATTCTTTAGGTGCGGGAAAGCGGGAGTTGTGCGTCAGTGGGTACGATCAACAGGCATAGTCGACACTTTTAAATTACTGAAACAAATCATAAAATAATAACATGAACAACCAATATAATTGGCAACAAATCAAACTGGCTCTAAAAGAAAACTTTATTGAACCTGATTTTAAACAGTATTCTACTATCGCATTTACAGGTGTTGATTTTGAAAAAGGGCTTGAAGTTTTCAGGTATATTTTAGAGCAAAAACTACCTAACCATGGTGAAACATCATCAGTTCTTGAAAAACTACAGTTATATGCAAAAGGCAATCAAGATAAAGATATTTTAGAAGGAATAGTATATAAATATGAGATTTATATAAAAAAATTATTTTGTATAATGGATAGACCTATCCCTGCTAAAGAAGGATTAGGATATGGATATAATCATTTGTTCGATAGACTATCAGTTTTGTCATCAAATAGGAAAACACCTACAATTAGAGATAATTTTTTTGATAAAGACTCATCAAGTGGAGTAAGTAAACCCAAATTTGCATCTGCTTATTTTAATAAATTATTAACAGATAGTACAAATTTTGGTAAATTTCTACATTCATCTTATCATAACAGAAATTTAAAAATACACATTGATTCACCTTTAACAACAAGGCAGATTGCAGATTATACAACTGACTTTTTAAATTCTTATCTATACTTTACTTTCAAATATTACAACGAACTTATAGCGAAAATTCCGCCTGCTGATTTGATTCCTCCCTCAACTGTAACCATAAAAAATTTGGCTTCTCTTAGCGGTGGAGCATATAATGCTGATATAGAAAATGAAGTAAAAAGAGATAATATTATTCAAACTATTGAAAATAAAATCACAAATTTAGACTTCCTTTTTATTGTGGGTGAGGAAGGTATTGGAAAAACTACCATTTTACATCAATTTATATTAAAATATCCAAATAGCTGTTTTTCTTATTTTATTGATGGTAAGGATAGTAATACGTACTCAAATATATCAATTTTAAAAGCTTTATGTAATCAAATGCACTTTATAAATAAAGGTGTTGAATTAGAAGAAGAAATTAATGCAAGTAACTTCACAAATGAAGATTGGTTAAAAAGTTATTTTTATTCAGAAAGTATAAGGAATAAGCCTAATCAAACATACTATTTCATTATAGATGGACTTGATGAAATCAGTCAAGACAGACAAAATGAAATCAAGGAACTGATACTGGACAAATTACCATATGACAGAACAAATTTCAAATTACTTTATGGCGGAAAATACAACAAAAAAATTTTAAAACAGGGTTGTGAATGTGATAAATTTGACATTCCACTTCTCTCTGAAGAAGAATCTCTTACTATTTTTGGGAATGGTATTACAAAAGAACAATTTGATGATTTGAATAGAGTTTGTAAAAATAACGCAGGAAGGGTTGTTTTTTTTAGGGATTTAATTAAGAAAGGAGAAATAAGAATTGAAAATATCATAGATAAACTTCCATCAGATATGAAAAGTGTCTATCAATATTTATGGGATAGCACTACTTTTTATGAGAATAGTAAGATAATTTTGGCTATTATTGCTTTTCAGGATGAAAAATATAGCGTCAAAGATATTGCAGGGATTTTAGAAATAAGCGAAAGGAAAATTATTGATGATTTGCAAGGAATCCCATTTGTAAAGAGAAATACAAGGGGTACTTATGAATACATTTTTGATGGATTTATAGATTTCGCAAAAATAAAATTATCGTCTTATAAAAATGCTATAGATTCATCAATTATCAGTTACTTATTAAAAAATTTAAATTCTGAGACAAGCTCAGATTCGGTTTATGAATTAGTACAAATTCTTGAATTTTACGAAAAAAATGGTGAAAAAAACGAGTCAAAGCAGCTGTTAACAGATGAAAGATGGAGGCATCTATTAGCAACAAGTGAAAAAATAAGTGTAGTAAGTTATACATCTTCAATTGCACTTAAAACTTTTCAAGATGAAAATAAAAACGAGTATATTCCTACTGTACTCAAATATTCAGTTTTAAAATCCGCTTTGAATGAGCTTAGCCGTACAACCGTATGGCAATATGAAATTGCGGCAAGTCTTGTGCTAAAAGATGATATGGGTGCTCAAAATTTGGCTAATATCGCATTTTTAAAAGAGGATAGACTAAAAATGTTTGCTTCAATAGCAAGGGCATATATAGAAAGAAAAGAATCGGTTCCTCAAAATATACTCGCAAATATTCATGAACTCTATGACGATATTGATGCGTCCAAAGACTTTAAAAATATCAAAGAATCAGCCGTTGAGATAGCATCTCTATTAATGTATTCTATTCCAAAATTAGCCTTTCGTTTAATTGAAGATTTATCTGGGACTATTTCAGATAATGACAATGCTTTTGATTGGGCATTAGCTCAAATCTCTCTTTCTGTTCATTCTAATTTAGAAAATATAGAAGATGTATCAAAAGAAGACATCAATACAAAGGTATACTCAAAAATACGTAATCCAAAAATTAAAGAGTTTGCTGATGCAATTTTATATCTTTCTGAAAATCAAACTGCCGAACAGATAATTGAACGAATCGATCAATTAGAAAGCACAAGTCAAAAAATGTTTTTGATTAGAAATTGGATAGGAAACAATTATAAAGATAACAGTGTAGCCAAAATCATTGAACTGGGATTAAAATTAGTAGTTGATAAAAGTGATAAATATGTCCCTAAATCGAGTGATTATAAAATTTTTGCAATGCCGTTACCTAATCTTGAGGATAAGGATAAAGCATACGAATTAATTAACAAGATAGAGCAATATACCGCATCAATTGAAGCATATTCTGGAACTATTGATTTATTAACGATTAAATTATTCATTGCTCGTACTTTGTGTAATTTTGATTTTGAAAAAGGTGAAGAAAAATTATTAGAAATTTATACTGAAATTGAAAATCTATCTGATGACCAACAAAAAACAATAAAATGTGATTGTTTGGCTATCTATGCGAATGAGGCTACAAAAATTAAAAATAAATTTCAAGACCAAAATCTTGATATGTACTTAGATGCAGCAAGAAATGATATTAAAGAGAATATTGATAAAATTCTTAAACAAACTGCTTCTCATTTTGAGATAGTGCAAAGTATTATCACAAATTTAATTCGATTATACCCAAATGATGCAATAGAAATTTGTCAAAAATTAAATAAATCTATTGATAGAGATAATGGGTTTTTAGAAGCATTATCCGCTTATCTTAAACAAGGTATTCAAAAAATCGAGGCTGTCATAGTAGATAAGTTATTAGAAAGTATTGTTGACTTAGATATACAAAAAATTGCAATTTCTGAAATTGTAAACAGGTTAGTTGGAGTTAAAGAAAGTGAAAAGATACATTTGTCTACCTTCTACAAGTATTTTGAAAAAGTTGATACTTTATTGGATAACAGAGCCAAATGTTTGTTATATGTCAAAATAATATCCATCTTAGAACAAACCGAACAGGACACTTCTACCACTTGTGATAAACTTTATAAAGCTTGGAACGAATTAGAAAATTCTGTTTATAAGATAGAATTAGGATTTGAAATTGCTTACAATTCAGCATTTTTAAAAAATATTGAATTTGCAAAAAAAATCTTATGTGCTGCTCAGGATGAAAAAAACAAACCTGAATTGTTGTTAGATTCACCGAATACCACAGAAGTATTTAGTTTAGCTATTGAACTTGCCATAAGAGTATTTAGTGGTTTGATTATCAGAAATAACTATGAGCAAAAAGACATTGAAAACATTGAAAAAATAATAAATTCCTTACCTTCAGAAAGACAACAAATGCAACTTTGGTCTACTTTGATTTTAAAGATTATTCCAAGGTCAAAAGAAGATATATTCCCTAAGGAATTAATTAAGTCTTATATTATCCCTAAACTTTCAAAAATAAAAAACAAAAATGAACGCATTAGTGCAATTTTAGAAAATATTATTGTATTGTATTTTAATGATAATAACTTGCCTAATCTAAACGAATTACCAAATAAAAAATTAAAGGATATTGCACTTTCAAGAATTTGCAAATATCTATTTACATCGTGTTTGCCTAATGATGTCTGCGATGATAATAACGAAGGTTATACAATAAAATACGATACTGCGGAAAGAATATTAGAATTGGTGAGTTTAATGGAAAATGATTACTTCATTGCTTCTCAAATAATTGAACTTCGTCAATCTATTTTGTCTAAAAAAACACTGATTAGTAGTCAACAAAAGGTAGATATTAAGAATAAATTTGAAAATATAGCAAACATTAAACTACCCGACTTAAATAACATTAAACATTCAGGTTATCAATTGCTTGTAAAAGCAAATGCTCTTGCTATTCAATCAAAACCGAAATGGGAAGAATGGGGTAACATTTTGCAAGAGGTTGAAAATATACCAAATTTATCAGACAGAATATTTTTATGGGATTCTATTGCCGAATTACTACCCAATGACCTTATTAAGCAAAAACAAGATTTAATAAATAAAGCAATAGAATCAGCGTATAAATTACCTTCATTTTTGGATACTGTTGAAAGAATAGGAATAATATTTTTTACATTATACAGAAAAAGTATAGCAGGAATTGGTTTAAGACCTTTATTAGAAAGCTTAGTGAAGGCCATAAATAATAATCCACATAGCCCTTCTCTACGAGAAAACTATAAGAATATACTTGATGTAGCTTATTCAACCGACCCTGTAATTGCGAAAGCGCTTGTTAATTCCTTTGACAAAGATATTGCCAGACTTAATACAGGTGCATACCTTAGTAATCATTTAAATTTATTAGAATTTCAATCAAAGTTAGATAAAAAACTTAATCCAAGCGATAATGAGCAAAAACTACTTGAGAGCAATTCTATATTTTTCAATAAGATTATTGAGAAAAAATTGGCTCGTCTAAATGCCTTCAAATCGATAGGAGATGGTTTATACCCCAAAGATTTAGTTTACCAACTAAGAATGGCTTCTCAGTATTCTATTTATGAAAGTCATAATACTTTCTCATATTTTATTGAAAGACTTGTTTTAATGTATCAAGATACAGACGAGTCAAAAAATTTAATACGCAAATCATTTTTAGAACTCATAGAAGTGTGCGATATAATCAAACTTTTATCTATTCGTAATTCTGATAAGATTCGAAGTTTATTAGATGTATTATCTACTAATAAGAGAGAAAATGATGCTTTTCAAAATCAAATTGACGACCTAGACCAGGATACACGAAATGATATTCTAAGATATCATAATAAAGGTAAGACTGCTGAAGAAATATCGACCTGGTTTGAAATTCAATTAGAAATTGTAAAGGCACTAATAGGCTAACTTTTACATGGGGATTGTTAGTTTTTGTTAAATTGAAAGTAAGTAAGAATTAAAACTTGTTGAAAATCACCGAACGCACAACAAGAGCTACGATGTCCATGTCCTACACCCCGTTTACCGGTACCAATCTAAAGTAGAGATTCTGGTTTAGGGATTCAAAGGAAACCGGGGTTTTGTACTTCAGGCTTGAAAGGGGTCGGTCAAAGTTATAGCTTTTGAACAGTCTCCTTTCATACTCTTTCTGGACATGTCAATCCGGCTTTTCTGATGGACACGGGCAGGTGAATTGAGTTTTTAAGGATCGATTACATAACAAAAGTCTATTCCTAATCACAGCATTGCTAAAATTAATGGACATGGCATTTGAATGGGCCGAAAACCAATACAAACGCTTATATTTGCTATCCAAATAAAGCATTATGGCAAAGCAGACCATCAATCAGCAAAAAGCGGTAGAACTGCTTAGGGGCGGTCAGACCGTAGGTGATTACGATATGCGCTTCAACGACGACAAAGTGGAGGCGTTGGATGCTTTTTTACTCAGAAAAAACGGGATCGCCCTTCCTGACCATCTCGTGTATTACGATGATGACGGCATTGATTTTGAAGATGATGCAGACATCACGACCGAAGATGTTGAACATGAAAAATTGGTACGGGTACTGCGCGCAGAAATTGCCATAGACAAAGAGATTGCCGATTGGGTATCGCAGGGCAACATCAACGTGAACCAATTGCTCACTAATTTGATGAAGGACTTTTACAAAAACGCAAAAGCCACTTCCATGCTTAACCCGGATAATAACATACCTCGAACTGAAGTGCGCCCCATTGTTTGGACAGCAAAAGTGAAAAAATAAGGTGAAAATGATGTTTGATTATGGCTTCCATTGCTCAATTTTGGTCGAGAAAAAGTCTGCCTGGTACTTGGTCGTTGAGGTTTTGGTGCTTTCGTTTGAAGTTGTAAAACTCGAAGTACTTTTTCAGTCCATCATGCAGTTGATGGCCCGATTCCGGCACAAAGATATAGACATACTCCTGTTTGAGGCTCCGCCAAAATCGCTCGATGTACACATTGTCTAAAGCGCGTCCTTTGCCGTCCATAGAAAATTTGACATCATTGCTCAGGATTAAAGAAACGAACTCTTTGGAGGTGTACTGGCTGCCCTGATCGGTGTTGAACACTTGTGGTTTGCCATATTTTGAGAAAGCTTCTTCCACCACTTCGAGGCAAAAATCGGTACTCAGGGTATTAGAAATTCGCCATGATAACACAAATCGGGTAAACCAATCAATAACTGCCGTAAGATACATGAACCCTTTGGCCATTGGTATGTAGGTGATGTCGGTACTGTAAACCTGCCGTTTTTCACGAATGGGAACATGCCGAAGTAAGTACGGAAATACTTTGTGCTCCTGCTTGCGTTTAGACAAATTACGCTTTGGGTACAATGTCTCAATGGCCATAACTTGTAATAAACGGCGCACCATTTTTTCGTTAACAGGCAGATAATCTGCTGCAATACATGTATCTAAGTGCGAAGTAAGGCGTCGATACCCGAAGTAAGGGTGTTCCATGTGTAATTCGTCTAATGCCCGCATAATGGCTAATTCGCGCTCGTCGCACACGACTGGCTCGTAGTAATATGCAGCACGGGAAAGCCCCAGCAGTTCACATTGCCGACCAATCGCCGGAAAAGTGCTTACTCCCGGCTCAATCAACGAACGTTTTTGTGACACATTCATAGACGCTCCAACTGCTTCAATTTTTTTTTCAAGAATGCTAGCTCCATCTGTAAAGCCCCAATTTGCTCTAAGTACGGCGCTCGAAGCGCTTCCAAATCCAGGGTTTCCGGCCTGGTTTTACCGCGCTCAAAGAGGATTGGACTTCCTTCCTGAAGTGTCTTTTTCCATTCGCTGATCTGATTGGCATGCAGCGCATACTGTTCCGTAAGTTGGGCCAATGTTTTGTGCTCCTTTAGCGCTTCGAGGGCTACCTTGCTCTTGAATTCCGCGCTGTGTTGTCGTCTGGTGCGGCTCATATTTGATTTATTTAGACTATATAAAGTGCAAATTTATACACTTTATTTTTAGTCGAGTCGCTGTCCAGTTTTTGGGGCGCATTATAAACTTTGCATGGCTGACAACCGCTTACTACGTGTCGCAGTATGACCGCCATGCTCTGGTTGGCAACAACAATAAAACAAAAAAATTAATGATCGGCATAAGAGCAATAGAAAAAACCCTTTGGGCTTTGGAAGTTTCAGGTCAGGCGAAACAGCCGTAAACAACATAGAGCTATGAGTGAAATCATTATCTATCAAAGCCCGGACAATTGGGCTACCGTTGAAGTAACGTTTGATCGGGAAACCGTTTGGTTGAACCGGCATCAGTTGGCCTTGCTGTTTGACAGAGACATCAAGACCATCGGCAAACACCTCAATAATGTATTTGAGGAGGGTGAATTAGTTCAAAATGCAGTTGTCGCAAAATTTGCGACAACTGCCAGCGACGGCAAAACCTATCAGGTGGAGCACTACAACCTCGATGCGATTATCTCCGTCGGCTACCGTGTGAACAGCAAGCGCGGCACGCAATTCCGCCAATGGGCCACCCAGCGGCTCAAAGACTATTTGGTGCAGGGCTACGCCATCAACCAAAAGCGGCTGGCAGAATTGGGCAAAATGGTGCAACTCATCGAGCAGTCGGGCAGCGCCGAGGGCCTGCAATTGGGAGAGGCCAGGGGCCTGTTGGAGATTTTGGGCGGCTACACCCGCAGTTTT
>Ga0247834_1007620_pt1 | contig 11426 bp, 12 predicted proteins | sample LaCruzMarch2015__8_FD_187118 | JGI IMG/M metagenome (GOLD analysis project Ga0247834, IMG submission 187118) | Freshwater microbial communities from meromictic Lake La Cruz, Castile-La Mancha, Spain - LaCruzMarch2015_12m | ecosystem: Environmental > Aquatic > Freshwater > Lake | place: Spain... | reverse complement strand
CGATAACTGTCATTAGCTCTATACCGCAAATATCGCCCATCAACTTTTGCAGATGTTATTGGTCAAGAGCATGTGACAACTCCACTAAGTAATGCTTTAACCTCAGGACAAATACACCACGCATATTTATTTAGTGGACCAAGAGGATGCGGAAAAACATCAAGTGCCAGAATTATGGCCAGATCTTTAAATTGTGAAAAAGGACCAACGCCAAACCCATGTGGAGTATGTCAATCATGTAAGGATTTAGTTGCAAATGGACCAGGTTCATTGGATGTTATTGAGTTAGATGCAGCAACACATGGATTAGTAGATGATGCAAGAGATTTACGTGATAAAGCTTTTTTTGCACCAGTTCAATCTCGCTACAAGATTTACATTATCGATGAGGCTCATCAATTAGGGCCAGGAGCAGCCAACGCCTTGCTTAAAGTAGTTGAAGAGCCACCAGCACACGTTTTATTCATATTTGCCACAACAGAACCTGAAAAGTTAATTTCAACAATTAGATCAAGAACTCATCACTATTCATTTAGATTAGTCCCACCAGCAATTCTAGCTATCCACTTAGAAAAAGTATGTGAATCTGAAGGTATTAAGGTAGCAAAGGGTGTTATTCAATTAGTTGTTAGAGCGTCCGGTGGATCAGTTCGAGATGCGCAATCAATCCTTGGCCAATTACTAGCTGGTGCAGGTAGCGATGGTGTTACCTATGAGATTGCAGTGGCTCTCCTTGGTTATACCGATTCAGCTCTACTGGATGAAGCAATTGATTCACTTGCTGCATCAGATTCAGCCTCCCTATTTAACACAGTAGACCGCGTAGTTGAATCAGGACAGGATCCTAAAAGATTTGCACAAGATCTACTTGAGAGATTGCGGGATTTAATTATTGTGGGCGCAGTTGATGAGAATAACTCACAAGTATTAGTTCAGATTCCAACGGATCAATTAGACCGCATGCGAACACAGGCAAAGTTAATTGGTATTGCAAATCTAATTAGATCAGCAGATCTGCTCGCGAATGGGTTGACTCAGATGCGGGGTGCAACACCACCTAGATTGATTCTGGATTTAGTTTGTGGACAGATGATGCTGCCGCAGGCAAATGATGCAGCTGTTTCTGCTCGGCTTGAAAAGTTAGAGCGTGGAGTAATTAGTGCAGCACCGTCCGTTGAGGTTAAAGCTGCAAAGAGTGAGCAAGTTCAAAATACTGTTATGGCCGAACCAAAAGTTGAGGTAAAACCGGCAGCAGCAGTTAAAACTGAACCCGTTAAGGCGGAAAGCAAGCCAACTAATCACAAGCCAAGTGGTATTGCAGACATTGCTACCTTGCGCAGGTTATGGCCGCAGGTAATTGAAAATGTTAAAGGCAAGCGACGTCTAACCTGGTCACTACTGGCAACAAGTGCGCAAATACTCTCTGTAGATGATGAGAGCATAAGCATAGGAATTGTTAACACAGGAGCACGTGATTCATTTGTTAGATCAGAGAGTGATGTGATTTTATCTGATGCCTTTGAAGAGGTCGCAGGAGTTAGAAGAAAGATAGTTGCAACCGTTGATACCTCAGTTGCCACCACCACTATGGCTAGAAGTGATGAGGATCCAACCGATGCCAATATGCTCACTGGAGCTGATTTGTTAGCAAGTAAATTAGGCGCTAAAGTTATTAAGGAGTCAGACTAAGTTTTCACTTAGTTGATACTTTATGTATGAAGGAATAATTCAAGGCTTAATTGATGAACTCGGACGTCTTCCTGGTGTTGGCCCAAAGAGTGCCCAACGTATTGCTTTTCATATTATTCAATCAGATCGCGTTGATGTGACTCGTCTTGCTGAAGTTCTTAAAACAGTTAAAGAGCGAGTTAAGTTTTGCTCAATATGCGGCAATATCTCAGAAGAAGAATTATGCAAGATATGCAGGGATCCAAGAAGAGATAAAACCTCAATTTGTGTTGTTGAAGAGAGTAAAGATGTGCTTGCAATTGAAAAAACTAGAGAGTTTAAGGGTACCTACCATGTATTAGGTGGGGCAATCTCACCAATTGATGGAGTGGGACCAGAGAACTTAAGAATTAAAGAGTTAATGAGTCGATTAGCTGAAACAACAATTGGTGAAATAATTATTGCTACCGATCCAAATTTAGAAGGAGAGGCAACGGCTACCTATTTGACTAGGCTGATCAAACCTCTAGGGATCAAAGTCTCCCGCCTTGCTTCAGGGCTTCCAGTGGGTGGAGATCTGGAATATGCCGATGAAATTACCCTTGGCAGGGCTTTTGAGGGCCGCAGATCCTACGATAATTGATTAATCTCATTATATAAGATGTTTAAGCGTCTTAATATTTGAGATAATTCCCAAATTCTCAAGCCCATCCTTCACACTTAAGCCATGGGTTTAATCGTGCAGAAGTTTGGTGGCTCATCGGTGGCCGATGCTGAGGGGCTAAAGCGGGTTGCAAGCCGCATCGTTGCCACCAAGAAATCTGGCCACCAAGTAGTAGTTGTTGTCTCTGCAATGGGAGATACCACTGATGAATTAATTGATTTGGCTAATCAAGTTTCCCCACTTCCTAATGGGCGTGAGTTAGATATGTTGTTAACTGCAGGTGAGCGAATCTCTATGGCACTTCTTGCAATGGCAATTTCAAATTTAGGTCATGAAGCAAGATCATTTACTGGCTCTCAAGCTGGAATTATTACAACATCAACTCATGGCAAGGCCAGGGTTATTGATGTGACACCAGGAAGAATTCAAGAAGCCCTTAAAGAAGGCGCGATTGCAATTGTTGCAGGATTTCAAGGAGTCTCACAAGATACAAATGACATTACAACTTTAGGTAGAGGTGGTTCTGATACAACTGCGGTGGCACTCGCTGCTGCACTTGAAGCAGATGTTTGTGAGATCTATACAGATGTTGATGGAATTTTCTCAGCAGATCCAAGAGTTGTTCCAACAGCTAAGAAATTATCAACTGTTACATATGATGAGATGTTAGAGCTAGCAGCCTCTGGTGCCAAAGTTTTACACCTACGTTGCATTGAGTACGCGCGGCGTTTTGATCTACCAATTCATGTTAGATCATCTTTTACCAACAAAGAAGGAACCTGGGTGGTTAAGGATCATCCAGAAGGGGGCGAAATGGAAGCAGCAATAATCGCAGGAATAGCTCATGATAAAAGTGAGGCAAAGGTGACCATAGTTGGTGTACCAGATAGGGCAGGTATGGCGGCTGCAATATTTCAAGCAATCGCTGACGCCGACATAAACATCGATATGATTGTGCAGAATGTTTCAGCGGCTGCAACTGGCTTAACAGATATATCTTTTACGCTACCGAAAACAGAAGGTGCTAATGCGACCGCTGTTTTAAAGCGAATTCAAGGTGAGATTGGTTTTGCTTCAATTCAATATGATGATCAGATAGGTAAACTGTCATTGATTGGCGCTGGTATGCGAAGTCATCCAGGAGTAACTGCAACCTTCTTTGCTTGCCTTTCTGAAGCTGGCGTAAATATTGAAATGATTTCAACATCAGAGATTCGAATCTCAATTGTTTGCAGAAGCTCTGATTTAGAAAAAGGTGTTAAAGCAGCTCACACAGCTTTTGATTTAGATGCAGATCAAATTGAAGCTGTTGTTTATGGAGGAAGTGGCCGATGAGTAAAAAACCTTCCCTTGCTGTAGTTGGTGCGACCGGAGCTGTTGGCACAGTAATGCTTGATATTTTATCGAAACGAGAAAATGTTTATGGTGAGATCAGGTTAATTGCATCTGCAAAAAGTGCTGGCAAAAAACTTACCTGTCGTGGTGAAGAGTTAACAGTTTTTGCACTTTCTCCTGAGGCATTTGAGGGAATTGATATTGCAATGTTTGATGTGCCAGATGAAGTTTCTAAAGAGTGGGCGCCAATTGCTGCAAGCAACGGAGCTGTTGTAGTTGATAACTCTGGTGCGTTTCGAATGGATAAAGATGTGCCATTAGTTGTGCCAGAAGTAAATCCACAGGAGATAAAGAATCGACCAAAAGGAATTATCTCTAATCCGAACTGCACAACCCTTTCCATGATTGTTGCTATGGGAGCTTTGCACAAACAATATGGATTAAAAGAATTAGTTGTTGCCTCCTACCAGGCTGCTTCCGGTGCTGGACAAGGTGGCTTAGATATTTTGCGAGAGCAAATAAATTTAGTTGCAAACAAAAGTTTAGGCAATGAAGCAGGAGATATTAGAAAAGTTGTTAAAAATTTTGGTCCCTTTTCAGATCCACTTGCACTTAATGTGATTCCTTGGGCAGGTTCATTAAAAGAAGACGGTTACTCATCTGAGGAGTTAAAAGTAAGAAATGAATCTAGGAAGATATTAGGTCTTGCAAACCTTAAGGTTTCTGCCACCTGTGTTCGTGTTCCGGTGCTAACTACCCACTCCCTTGCCGTGCATGCAATTTTTGATAAGGAAGTCTCACGCTCAGTAGCTCAAGAGGTACTAAGAAATGCAGCAGGTGTTGAGTTAGTTGATGATCCAGAAAACTATAAGTTTCCAACCCCAGCTGATGTTGTTGGTAGTGATCCAACTTGGGTAGGTCGGGTTAGAAAATCACTTGATGATCCAAATGCGTTAGATCTATTTGTTTGCGGAGATAATTTACGAAAAGGAGCTGCACTTAATGCAGCGCAAATCGCTGAGCTAGTTGCGAACGAATTCACAACTACTCATAGATAGTATTATCCAATGAAATATCTTGTCGCTGGTGCATCTGGTTTAGTTGGCTCCGCAATTGTTCGAGAGCTAAGGCGGGTAGAAAGTAATGTTATTGGAATTTCGAGCAAAGACTTGAATTTATTGGAACGTAAGAACACTTTTGATTTTATCAACAATCTAAAGCCGACGGTAATCATTGACGCTGCAGCAAAAGTAGGGGGGATAGGGGGCAACAGTGCGAGTCCAGTAGAGTTTTTATCGCAAAATTTACAAATTCAATCAAATCTTATGGATGCAGCCCATGAAGCCAAAGTTGCCAAATTCATATTCCTAGGTTCTAGCTGTATTTATCCAAGGAATTGCCAACAACCAATAAAAGAAGATTTCTTGTTGACTGGTGAATTAGAGCAGACTAACTCAGCGTATGCAATTGCTAAAATTGCTGGCATTGAATTAATCAAGTCCTATAGAAAAGAATATGGACATAAATGGATTTCGATTATGCCGACAAATCTTTATGGCCCCTACGATAACTTCAATTTAGAAACTGGTCACGTACTGCCGGTTCTAATAAGAAAGTTCATTGAAGCTAAGGTTAATAACCTGCCAAAGGTATATTTGTGGGGATCTGGTGCACCACTAAGAGAATTCTTGCATGTTGATGATCTAGCCAAAGCAGTTCTGATTTGTAATGCCAGTTACGACGACATTCAGCACATAAATGTGGGCTCCGGTATTGAAATATCAATTAAAGATCTGGCAGAAAAAATCTCAAACTATGTTGGATTTACTGGCAAAATACATTGGGATAAAGACCGACCAGACGGAACGCCGAGAAAAGTCTTAGACATTAACAAGATTTCAAAATTGGGCTGGCAGCCAGAAATTGACCTTGACTCTGGAATCAAGCAAACTATTCAATGGTGTTGGGAGAACGGATTTGGTAAATAAAATGTATGGGCTTGCCTCTAGCACATGGGACGAAGAAGAAATTGCTGTTTCGACCAAAATCTTACAGTCTGGGAAATTGACTATGGGTCAAGAGGTCAGAGACTTTGAACAGGTATTTGCTAAGTACATTGGTGCCAAGTATGCAGTTATGTTTAATAGCGGGTCTTCAGCAAATTTAGCGATGTTTACAGCTTTAAAATATGTTTCCAATTCAAAGATGAAAGATGGAGACCATATCATTGTGCCAGCAGTTTCTTGGAGCACAACTTATTATCCGATAAATCAATCAGGGTATGTACTGGATTTTGTTGATATTGATTTAAAAACACTAAATATTGATGTAAATTTAGTAGAAGCTAGAATTACAGAAAAAACTAGAGCCATAACAGCGGTAAATTTGCTAGGAAATCCCTCAGATTTAATATATTTAGAAGCACTAGCAAAAAAGCACAATCTATATTTGATCGAAGATAATTGCGAATCTTTAGGCGCTTCAATAAATGGTCGGATGGCTGGTTCTTTTGGAGATATGAGCTCCCACTCATTTTTTTATAGCCATCATATTTGTACAATGGAAGGAGGGATGGTGAATACTAATTCAAAAGAGCTAATGGAAACCTTAATTTCAATTAGAGCACACGGTTGGACCAGGGGCCTAGATTCAGATAATTCTGTTCATCCGTTGTCGAATAATGAATGGGATGATCTATTCAGATTTGTTCTGCCAGGTTATAACTTAAGGCCAATTGAGTTATCAGGAGCAATTGGCAAAATTCAAATGAGGAAATTTCCGAAATTCTTAGAAAATAGAAAGAGAAATGCTGATTTATTCGTCCAGCTAATGAAAACTTTATCCAATTATTCGGTTCAGGAGGAGAACGGATCGTCTTCTTGGTTTGGATTTTCGATAATTTTAAACGGTAAGCTTTCAGGTTTGAGAAATAAATTAGTAGAACTTCTAGAATTAAACGGAGTAGTAACGAGGCCAATTGTGGCTGGGAATTTTACGCTAAATCCAGTTATGAAACATTTGAAGTATAATCCACTACCTCTTTTAGGTAATGCGGATTTGGTGCACACCAACGGTTTCTTTATTGGGAATCATCACTTTGACGTAACAGAAGAAATTAAGCGTGTATACTTATTATTGTTAAATTTTGAAAAGGAGCACATTGGTGGCTAAAGTCGCATTAATTACTGGCGTAACCGGACAAGACGGTTCCTATTTATGCGAACTCCTCTTAAGTAAAGGATATGAAGTTCACGGACTCATCCGACGCTCTAGTTCCTTTAACACTGGACGTATCGATCACATCTACCAAGATCCTCACACGCCAAATCCAAAATTAATTCTGCATTATGGTGATTTAACTGATGGTGTAAATATGACTAATTTAATCCACCAGATTCAGCCAACTGAAGTTTATAACTTGGGTGCACAATCCCATGTTCAAGTCTCATTCACTATGCCTCAATACACAGCCCAAGTTGATGCGGTGGGCGCTGTGGCACTTCTTGAATCAATCAGGGCATCAGGAATTAAATGTCGTTACTACCAAGCAAGTACCAGTGAGCTTTATGGATCAACTCCACCGCCACAAAATGAGGATTCAGTATTTAGGCCAAGAAGCCCATATGCGGCAGCAAAGTTAATGGCTTACTGGTCAACAGTTAATTACCGCGAAGCGTATGGCGTGCATGCGACAAATGGAATTTTGTTTAACCATGAATCACCACGTCGAGGTGAAACATTTGTTACCAGGAAGATAACTAGGGCTGTTGCCAAGATTGCTACCGGCAGCAAAGACAAGTTATACCTAGGTAATTTAGACGCTGTGCGTGACTGGGGATATGCGAAAGAGTATGTCGAATCAATGTGGTTAATGCTTCAGCAAGAGAAGCCTGGTGATTATGTAGTTGCTACCGGGGTTGGCGCCACTGTTAAAGATTTTGCTCAGGCTGCCTTCGAACATGTAGGACTTAATTACAAAGATCACGTTGAAGTAGATAAGCGTTATAAGAGACCAACTGAGGTTGACGCGTTAATTGGTGACCCATCAAAGGCTGAAAAAGTACTTGGATGGAAGGCGAAGACACACTGGGAAGAGTTAGCAAAGTTAATGGTGGATGCTGATTTAGAAAAGTCTAAATCAAAATCAAAGTAATTTACTTCCTTAATCCACTTTTTGTGTTTTCAGCAATATGAACCACTGCAACCGCTAACTCAAATACCAAGCGGATTGCAAGAATTACTAAGAAAGTAACAATTACTCCAGCTAATGCCACCATTGGAAATGCTGCATAATCTTGATTTATGCCATAAGTAGTTGAGGCATAAATTGGAATACCAACAGCTGCTAAACCAATGATAAATACAAAGTAGAAAGTGTATAGGTAGGAGGCAACTTTTCTAGTTAGGTACTCAGATAACTTAAAATCCTTCATATGGCCAAGCACTGTTTTAATATCTGCCTGCCAACTAATCCATGCCCAAAGAGAAGCAAGTAATCCAAGTCCTAGAATAAGTAATTTCAAAGCAATTTGGATAACACCCAATACAACTAACCAAATTAAACTCTGAGTAACACCTGATGGTAGGTCAGAGGCCGCCAGATCATAATTATCTAGTAATGATCTAACCATTCCAATTAGTGCTAACAGATAAATTGTTGCTGAAGCTGTATAAAAGACAACTTGGTGTGTTTTATTCGACGGTGCCTTTAGGAAATTAACTAAACCAGTAAGAAGGTTTGCAACCTGAGTTTTTTGAACAATTAAGGCTAAAACCATTGGAATCAGTGCAACAGTTGCAAAGGCCTCAACGTATGGTGCTTCACCTGTTTTAACAAAAACATTCTTTAATACTTGGGTCAAGCCAACTTCATTAGAGCGCCAGATATCAGTTAACCAAACCAGGAAGAAAATACGAGTAACAAATGCTGCAACAGTTAAAAAAGCTCGCATCTCAAGGTTTTGGGCAAAGATTGCAAAAAATAGCGTTAAGTAGCTAACTATCAACCAGGTTAGACCTGTTGAGCTAGTAATGGCAGTAAAGGCATCCTGGTAATTTGAATAATCATTAAGTGTGTACCAATAAAAGGTATCTGGAATTACCAAAAGGAGAGTAATTACTAAATATAGGCGATGTAATTTATTTGAAATTAGATTCATTCTTAGAGCCTACCTTAAGCAGTTAATGTAATTAGGGAGACTTCAGGCGGGCAAGCAAATCTAATTGGCGCAAAAGGGCTCATACCCATACCAGCTGAGACATTAAGCCAAGGTTCATCATTTACCTTAGTAACTCCACGAGATCGCCAATTATCTAAATCACAATTAGTTGTAAGTGACTTACTTCCACCTATCCAAGGCAATCTAATCTGACCACCATGGGTGTGACCTGCAAAAATTAAATCTAATTTATCCTGCGCCATCCCAGCAAGAACTCTTTCATATGGCGCGTGAGTTACACCAATTGCAATATCTGCAGTTTTACTCACCCTTCCTTCAACCTTTCGATAATCATCTAACTCTAAGTGGGCATCATCTGTACCGCGTGCTTCAATTACAACTCCATTTACCTTCAACTTAATTTTATTATGATTTAAATCTTTCCATCCTCGTTTTGTTAGCTGTTTTTGTAATCTCTGCCATGGCAACTTCTCACCTAACTTGCGCTCCCCATGATCTTTTCTTAAGTAGGAAAAAGGATTATTAAAACTTGGTGCGTAGTAATCATTGGAGCCGAATACGAATAACCCTGGTAGATCAAGGAGCTCATCCAGTGCGTTAAGTGCATTTTCAACCCCATCTTTGTGGGCAAGAAAATCTCCTGTGCTAATAACTAAATCTGGCTTTAAATCAATAAAAGTTTTGATATCTGCAATCTCACGTTTTTTTCTAGGGTGCAGATGAAGATCTGAAAAATGCAGGACTTTAATTGCTTTAGCACCTTTAGGGAGCAGGGGCAGGGTAGAGGTGCGCACTTTGTATGCCATAGGCATGAGAAGATACCGCTATGGGACTAAAAGAAAAACTACAGTCAGATTTAACCGATGCGATTCGCTCTAAGGATGCGGTAAAAAGCGGAACTATCAGAATGCTCCTTGCTGCAGTCACCAACGAAGAGGTGGCGGGCAAGAGCGCAAAGGTATTGAGCGATGCTGAAGTAATTACAGTTTTATCCCGGGAGGCTAAAAAGCGCCGCGAAGCTGTTGAGGCTTACACAAACGCGAAGCGTGATGATTTAGCAAATAAGGAAAAAGAAGAGGCAGCAGTTATTGCTCTCTATCTACCTGAGCAATTAAGTGAGGCAGATATCAAGAAATTGATTGCAGATGCAATTGCCGAAACAAATGCAGCAGGACCAGCTGGTATGGGGTTAGTAATGAAAGTTTTGCAGCCTAAGATTGCTGGTAAGGCTGATGGTGGCGTGGTTTCATCATTGGTCAAAGCAGCACTTTCTCAATAAAAAGTAAGGATTACTAAATGAAGTATGAATATGTGACTGTGCCATTGTTAACTCATGCAACAAAGCAGATCCTAGATACCTGGGGCTCTGAAGGTTGGGAGTTAGTCCAAGTTGTTCCTGCCCCTGGTGGTGGCGATCAACTAGTTGCTTATATGAAGAGAGTAATTGCGTGAGTATTAAAGAAAAGCTTTCCGCGCTTGGATTAACTCTGCCAACTGCAGCAGCACCGGTTGCCGCATATGTTCCAGCTGTTAAGAGCGGCAATCTTGTTTTCACTGCAGGACAGTTGCCAGTAGTTGATGGCAAATTAGTTAAAGAGGGCAAAGTTGGTAGTGATGTAACGACCGAGAATGCGAAAGAGCTAGCTCAGATTTGTGCGCTAAATGCCTTAGCTGCAATTTCATTAGTTGCAGATCTTGATCAAGTTGAAAGAATTGTCAGGGTTGGCGGCTTTGTTAATTGCGCGCCAGGCTTTACAGCTATACCAGGGGTAGTAAATGGTGCTAGTGAATTATTAATTAAGATTTTTGGAGATGTAAATGGCAAACATGCTAGAACTGCAGTTGGAGTAGCTGAATTGCCACTAAATGCACCAATTGAAATTGAACTGATTGTGCAATTAAAGATTTAACGCCCGCGCTTAACTAATCTTTCATAATCTAAAATAATTACTGCGCGTGGTTCAAGCTTTACCCAACCACGGGATGCAAAATCAGCTAACGCCTTGTTAACAGTCTCACGGGATGCGCCAACTAATTGGGCAAGCTCCTCTTGTGTTAGCTCATGGTTAACATGCAGGCCATCATGTTTTTTAGTCCCAAATCGCTCACCTAATTCAATAATTGCCTTAGCAACTCGGCCGGGCACATCAGCAAAAACTAAATCAGATAAAACATCATTGGCTCTTCTTAATCTCTGTGAGAGTCTTTTTAAAAGCTGAAGTGAAACATGTGGGTGGGCTGATACCCAACCAATAACCTGATCATTTGCAAGGCCTAGTAACTTAGAGTCAACAACTGCTGTTGCAGTTGCAGTGCGTGGTCCTGGATCGAACAGTGATAACTCACCAAACATGTCTCCTGGGCCTAAAATTGATAAAAGGTTTTCTCTGCCATCACCGGAGGATGTGCCAAGCTTTAACTTGCCCTCAACTACAACAAATAACTTATCTCCTGGGTCACCCTCTTTAAATAAAACCTGACCCTTTGAAATCTTTATGCCATTCATGGATGCTCGCAAGCTAGCGGCGGAGGCATCATCTAAAGCACTAAAAAGCGGCGCTTTTCTAACAACCTCATCT
>Ga0247834_1007619_pt1 | contig 11430 bp, 12 predicted proteins | sample LaCruzMarch2015__8_FD_187118 | JGI IMG/M metagenome (GOLD analysis project Ga0247834, IMG submission 187118) | Freshwater microbial communities from meromictic Lake La Cruz, Castile-La Mancha, Spain - LaCruzMarch2015_12m | ecosystem: Environmental > Aquatic > Freshwater > Lake | place: Spain... | reverse complement strand
AGTAAAAGAACTAACAGATGAGGAAATTGAGCATATCTATTGGTCGTTAGATAGCACAGGATATGACGGTACTTTTTCATTTATTGAATTTGCTAGAGCAATACTAAGAAAGGCACAAGAGAAATGAGCAATGAACCAGTAGCAATTCGATATGACTTTGATGGATACGGTTATCAGTACATGGATTCAGGAAGTGGTAGCGATTGGCAGTCTAGGGTTAAAGGCGAACCACTCTATACCCATCCAGTAAAAGAACTAACAGATGAGGAAATAACAAGTGTATTCCGTGCATCATCTGACCATATTGAATTTGCTAAAGCAATATTAAGAAAGGCACAAGAGAAATGAATACCTTTCACGAAGATCTTGAGCGTGGCAAAGCGATTGAGAGCAAAGCCTTGGATGTTATCCGCAAAAAGTATCCCTCCGCTAGTTTGATCGAAGCTTTTAAGGGCTACGACATTTGGATACCTGAGTTGCATAAATCGATAGAAGTTAAGTACGACCCGATGAGTAACGAAACTGGGAACATTGTGGTTGAGATTGAGATGAACGGCAAAGCATCTGCGCTCATTACAACGACTGCGGACTATTGGTTGTTCTATGATGACCACGTATTTGTGTTGATCAAGCCAATAAGTATTGTGAATTGTATTTTTCAACAAAAGATGCAGTACGTAGAGTTTGTTGGGACTGGTGACAGATCCCCTAAGAAAGCTTTTTTAGTACCAAAAGAAGTTCTTTTTAAATGTGGTAAACAACTGGAGAAATGATGACGACATTTACAACAGAAGATCGTTTAAATGCAGAGTCTTTGAAGGATGTGTTCCAAAGCGTTTCAAGGAAAGTTTCTAAAAAAACTTTGTTGAAGTCTAGTCCTAATTACACACCCTACATGACATCTACTGGCATTCAAATAGGAAAGTATTACCAACCGCCAAAGTATGTGGAGGAGGATGCTGATATGTTAAGGCTACAGTCTTACCTTATTGGAGATCCAGCAATGCTTAAGCGGCAGTATTGGCTTGGTTTTACATACAAAATGTTGCTTGCTTTTGCATTGCTAGTCATTTTGTTGGTGAACAAATGATTACAATTCTGCTAACTTTTTTTGCCCTGATAGGGATTGTCGTAACGTTTTTCTTTCTTTATGTTTTATTTACTATTTACTACGAGGATTAAATGGAAAAAGAGCCTATACCTTTTGGCGGTTGGATGGAGCATGGTGACAATACGTACAAACATGATTCTGTAAATCACCCCAAGCACTACACCGCCCACCCATCGGGAATAGAGTGCATTCAGATTACCGAACACATGGGGTTTAATCTTGGCAACGCTATGAAATACATATGGCGGGCAGACGAGAAAAACAATGCGGTAGAAGATTTACGCAAGGCGGTTTGGTACGTTCAGCGTGAGATAGCTAAACGCATTAAATAGCGTTTAAACATGGCGACCAAAGATGAAAAAGATCACTTTAGAAAGCTCACGGAATTCGGGTGTGCGCTCTGCTACCACCTCGGCTACGAAGGGACTCCAGCGGAAATTCATCACATTAGACGAGGTGGCATACGAAGCAAGTCTCCTGTTATCCCGCTCTGCACGGAGCATCACCGAGGAAATTCCAGTATTCACGGACTGGGTAAAAAGTTGTTTGAGCGCACCTTTCAAACGACAGAAGAGGAACTCTTGGAAATGGTATCAGCCAAGTTCCCGCCACCAAACTAATAAGGAAATCAAATGATTGAACATATAGTAAAACCGAAACCCTTAGATAATGACATTGCGGTAGTCAAGATTCTTCAGCTGTTGGGTCAGCTAAGTTTAAACGACATACAATACATTTTGCAAATAACCGAAGCAGTTTATACAAAGGTGAACGAAGATGACATGGAATCTACGGCTAGTTGAGATGGTGGCAGATGACTGCCAAGATGGACGATACATTGAACTCAGAGAAGTATTTTACGACCAACTTGGCAAACCTTTGGGTCATACAGTTGCCACAGCAGGCGGGGAAAATGCTGAAGAGATTAAACAGTATTTGACATGGGCATTAGAGGCTTTGGATAAACCGATATTAACTTTTGGAGATGACGATGAAGATAGAAGTCAAGATAATCAAGGAGAATAAAGATGGTTCAGCCAACGCTGAAGTTAAGTTTGACAAACAAGGACTCGAAGTCCTCGTCCAATGGGGTCTTGTTGCTATGCTTACCAAGGGAATTGATGCATACAAAGTTAGACCCGATGAAGCTGAAGTATCTATTCAACCCTGCCCTAAAAGGGCGGTTACCAAAAAAGCGACAAAGAAAAAATGAGTAGTTGGCTAATTATCCTTACAGGCGTAATCTATGTGTATATCTCAGGAGAGCAGTTGCTCAAAGGGGATTATGGATTAGCTTGTATGTATGCTGGATACGCTTTTGCTAACTATGGTGCTTACTTGATTGCTACGAAATGAGCGTTATACTAACTTGCGGGTGCAAAAGAGAGAGCGAGCTTTGCGGCATATTCTGTGAGTGGGATACCGAAACCAGAGAGTGTGAACCAGCAATTGCTTATGGGGTTTTGTGTGCAAAGCATTACTTTGAATACGAAGCCAGACCAACGGAGCAAGATAAATGAGTTTTACCATTTTGTCCCAAGATGGGACTATGTTTATTCAATGGTTCTTTAATATAGATGAGCTTATTAAAGCCATGCAAAATAATCCTAAAGACACTTATCATCGAAATGTGTAGTTAATTACACATTAGTAACTTAAATGTTACTTAAAGTAGGTTAATGTACAAAATGAGATACAAAAGTTATATTTCCCGAACGGTGCATTTGTAAGAAAATGTGCAGTTAATTACACAAAAGTTACCGAACGGGGTATTTTGTAGGATTTGGTAATGCAGTTGCATTGTGTATACATTGTGTATACAAGCCAATAGCTTAATTAACGACTTCTTTAATACTTATGTCGGTAATAAAGTTTAAATTTAGACTGTTATGTCCTATTTTTGCATGATTTTTTTTGATAATTCATGCACTTAACCAGTCTTTTCCACAATAACAAAGTTAATGTTAAATAGATAACAAAGTAAATTACAGCTCTAATGGATCGAATCCTAGCTCATCCGCTACCATCTTACAACGGATTCTGAAGGGTTTTCCATGTTGAATCCACTTATCGCCCTTTTGCCTGTAAAAACTCATGTGAATCATCTCATGTGCCAAGGTAGTAAGCATAGTGTAATAATGACCACATCTACCAGACGATATAGTAACCGTATGCTCGTATTCTCCACCAGTATCTAATAAATATGTTCCCATTAACTCTGGGTCAGACGTAACAATAAACTCAACTTCCTCTGGTAGTGGCATCTTCCATTTGGTAAAAGGATAGCAACAGTAAAGAGAGGCGTATAAATTGCGTACTACGTCTGCGTTGAGCTTCATGTTTAAACCTTGTTAATGCAGCCACGAAATTCAAATTCGTCCTCTCCCGAAACCATAATCATTTCGGGCATCAACATCCTACCGTTTTCCCACGACAACATTACAAAGCCTGACCGCCAGTCAGTTGGGGCATCTTCCGTGTAATGTATGAAACAATCGGATTTAGGGTTCGCAAGGCATCCAGTTTGCACACCCCATCTCGTTCCATTATAGTCAGTGATCGGAAATGTGGAGAGATTGTGCGTATGCCCAGTCACCATATTACAGCCGCTGTTTAAACTGTTCCCTCTTGTAGCTCCAAAACCACCCTTCCAGCGGTGTTTAATTACAGTGTCCTCGTTTACCCAAAACGACCAGCACGATTTCCACATGGGAAAGTGATCCTTAAGGGAAAACCCTAATACCCCCTCGTAGGTTGCACTACCGTTGTTTGCAAGAAATGTTTCAAAGCGGGCATCATGATTGCCTAAACACCAAATTAGCTCGGTGTTTTTACTGGCTACCGCCTCAATGCCATCCATCATTGCTTTGCAGGCATCAAGTTCTTCTTTGACCGTAGGTGTTTGAGACCAGTTAATTCGTTGATGTTTGCTGACTTGACTGCCATCAAAAATATCTCCGTTTGCTACAATTGCTTTAATCTCGTGTTTAAACGTCTTAATCATTAGCAGCAGGGCTTTGTACGCAGTCGTTACCTCATCGGGCTGAAAGTGGGCATCACTAAAAACGATGACTCGACCCTTTTCAATATCTATTCCCCGCCTGACATGACCGTCAGTTTCTTCAATCTTTTTAATTATTTTTGCTGGACTGTTGGGATTGCCAGGTCTTTGTGGGTCTGTGGTCGGGAGTTCTATGTTGTATTTAAACTCCAGCGTTCGTCTTCTGGAATGGGCTGAACGTATACTCATTTTAAATCTTTGAGCAACAAGATTTGGCGATCCTAAAGCTCTCCAAGCGGAGATAAAATCTTCATCCGTAACAAAATAATTTGACATCAAAAGTCCCCGTAAATTGTTGAATTACAACAATAAACCATACACAACTTTTGTGACAAATTTAAATAATTTATCGAATATTTAAAGTATTTGCCGCTTTAACACCCTGTTGAGCAATGATGTTGTACTGTGCCGTCAATTTATTAACAAGTTCTCTACGTTCTTCTGGTGTTCTGCTCTGATCATTTTTGACTATTTCAATCTGTTTGCGAACCTTGCTCATGTTTTCGCTGAACTTTCTAAGTGTTGGTGCGGAGGCAATAAGCATTCTCTTCTCTTCATCTTCCACCATTTCTCTAGCCTCTTCCAGTCGACCTGAGTTCTTTAGATCAGTAAATCCTTGGGCGGTACGGTTGGCAGTCTGTTGAATATCAAAGAAGTTAGCCACTGCTTTGTCTGCGTTAGGATCAGTCATAAACGCTTTGAAGAACGGCTGTTTCTCTAAATTTTTGGCAGCGCCCTCTGTTCCTTGGAGCGTGTAAACAAGCTGATCAGCCAGTCCAAACATAAACGTACCAGCCTCAGCAAAGTAGCCTTGGACTAAATTATCAATCTTGGATGGGGACAGACCAACAAATCCGAGTCCAGCGCCGCTTAAGAACTTAGCCGTTTCACTAGCGTTACGTCCACGCATCTCAACAGGAAGGCGGGATTCGCCAATGCTTTCGACTGGGTTACCAGTAAAGAAAGAATAGTTAACAACCGTCTCTAAGGCGGGTTTAATCGCTTGTGGGACTGGTACACCGCCTGTTGGTAGGTTATGCAACAAACCGTCTTTGTAAGCTTTGACCATCTCTTTGCCTGTGTCATTGCCATAGGCATAGCGTAGGGCTACCTCTGGAATGACTTTAAACAGGAATCCAACCTCGTATGGCACAGGAACTTTAAGGAATCCCTCTCCGATGGGGTTCTTAATTAGCCAGTTGTTGTCTTTAACGTAGTTAGGTTGCTTCTGATATTCCTCATCGTCTTGCATCAGCATAGCGTAGGCGACTGAAGCTCCGAACATTAAGGCAGCTCGCTGTTTAAACAGCTTCTTAGCTGCTTCTTTTTCCGAAGGTGGGAGGTTGTAACCTGTAGCGGCACGGTATACGGTATCCAAAGAAGTGATGGATGCTGACAAGAATGGGATCATTTGGCGAGCGGCATTCAGAATCTTGGAGTTTCCGTGTACCAAGAAGTTAATCGCTTCACGAGACTTCATGACGGCATAATTAACTGCCTCTTCTTCAGTCATGCCTTTGTCCAAAGCGGACTGTTTTTCTTTCTTAAAGATAGCCACACGAGTTGCCGCATCGGATGCCTCATGCATCAGCATTAACTTGTGGAACATCTTCTGCACATTACCTTGATCGACTTTCTCTGTGCCAACTTGATCAAGGAAAGTCTGCAAGTCAAGAGTGCTGTCATACTGCCCAATGACACCGCGGGAGGCAAGAATCTTAGCCTCTTCCGAGTTATTGCGTAGGATGTTGATGTACTCTTTAGCCGAATGGAATGGGGTTACGATACCGCCATTGGCTACGATGCTTGCATGAATTGGATCACGGATTAACTGACGTATCCAGAACATAGGGTTTAACAACGCACCCGCACGGAGAATGTTAGTAGCTCCGCCAAAGAACTTTAAGACAGGTCCGAGTTCGTAATGCATGGACTCAAAGGCGGCAAGGTCAGTAGCGTTATCCACGACAACGTGAACCACACCCTTGGAGTCTGCTAAAGGATTGGTAGGATCTTTGTAGCGCAGGTTAATTCCTTGAGCATCAGGATTACCTACATCAACACCATTGCGTTTTTTGGTAGGTATTCTTGCCGCACCAGCATCAATCAACTGGGTAATAGCGACTTTACGGACTTGATTTTGATAAGCACCCGCCAACATAGAGGCATACTGTTTATCAATATTTTCCCAAATGTTACGTTGCAACGGAACAGGATTGCCCTCTTCGTCCAAAACAACTTTACCGTCCTTATCTCTTAAAAAGTTAGCACCCTCTAATTTTTGTACTTTAGGAGTGGCTTTTAAACCAGATGCAGTAAAGCCTAACTGACGCTCCATCATGATTTCTAAGTCTGTATTGGAAGCCGCTAAGGACACGTAGAACTTCTTGGCACGGTAAGTGTCAGCCTCTGACTTGCTAAACAGCCCTACGTTCTCCCAGAGGTTGATAAGCCCTGTATTAACTTTCTTCCAGACATCAAAGATTTCTTGCATTTCTGGGACGTTCTTTAACTGTTGCTCTGCCCAGTCAATTTGCTTTTGAGTTACCTGTTTTTCACGATTTCTTTTCTCGCCAGTCTTGGCATTATGGATACGGTCTTCTTCCATAATTTCTTTACCACGTAAGGCACGAGCCACTTCAGCCACAAAGCCACGACCGCTTAGTTCAGAGCCTTTGACATAGTAGTTGTCGTTTAAACGGTCAGCCAGTACTTGACTGTTGGCTAAGTTGTTGACTTCGTCTATCTCAATAATGAGAGATCCGTCTGAGTTAACAGTTGGGATACCAGTCTGCAAGCCGTTACGGATTAGATTGATGGTCTGAGCCTTGGCTCTAGCCAATAAGTCGCCACGCAATACTCCGTTGGTATAGATTTCTTCGTTTTGCAAACGTTTTGCAAGACCAGAGTTAGGATCTATAAAGGCAATACGAGTCTTAATCCGCTCTTCGGGGTCTTTAAACATCTTAATGATGCTGTTGATAGAGTCGGTAAGTCGTTTACCAGCCGTGTTGGCAGACTCCAACTTGGTATGTGTCTCTGGAGGAGCGTTAAAGGAATAACGTATGTCCTTGGATTCCTTGGTAGGAGCAACGTTAAACGCAGACTTGATCTGACTGGAATCATAGACCGCAAGGTTTTTGTTACCGCCTTCGCTTACATAGAATCCATCAAACCCAGCACGTTTAACTGCTGATTGAAACCCTGAAGACTCAATAGTGTTCCAAGACCCCTCGCCAATAATTCTTTTTAACCTATCAGGATTGTAAGATGCTCTTTGCAAAATACTTTGCATTTCCTCAGAAGTGGCAACATTTAAAACCTGTTCTATATCATTTGTTTTTTGATAGTCAAACGGATTTCTTGAATATACATAAACTGGAATAATGTTCTCAGCACCAGCTTTATCACGATTTACATAATCTAACAAATCAGAATAACCGCCTGCTATGTAGTGATCAGAAGGTAAACTTTTACCTTTTTTCAAATCTCTAATGTTTTGCATTATTTGATCAGTGTCTCTACCGTCTTCTTCCAAAAGTTTTACAACGGCTTGTAACTGATTTATTTTTTCTTCTTTTGTGGCAGAGTTAAAAGCATCTTGCTCCATGTAGTTTTTGCTAAGTGCTGAAAAATCTTTAGCAAATCGTGGATTATCTGTTAAGAAAATAGCATTAGCTTGTTTAGGTTTAAACTCCGTAATGTCTTGTGCAGTACCATGATACATAATCTTTGGAGTGCCGTCTTCATTAACAATCTTAGACTTGCCTTCTCTACGGTTCATAAAGGCATCAACCTCTGGGGTATCAGGAGCCTTTAAAGACATCTTTTTCTTAAGCAACAGAGTTCCCTTGGTTGGCTCTACTTTCTTCTCTGCCTCTGCCTCTATTTGATTTGGGCTAAGAACACGCTTTACCTTAACGCCAACAGGCTTAGGTTCAACACGACCTTCTCTACTTGCCTGTACCAGAATGCCACGTTGTTTCTCTTCAAACTTCTTAGCCTCTGGCGGTTGTATATTCTTGCCAGACCAAGCGGCATTACCGTATTTGGTGGGAATACGGGCATCACTGTACATACTTTGTACTTCGTAATGGTCAGATAGAGGTTTGACAAACATCGCATCGTCAGTCAATGGATCGTAGAGGACTAGATTTGGTCCGCTGCGGTATACCCGTTTAAACCGCTTGCCAAGATCTTCGATATGCAGGATCAGGTCTTCTAAACGCTCTTTGGTAACTTCAGCGGGTCTGCGCTTAACGTCAGTCTGCATCCGTCTAAGAATGTGGTTTGCTCCATAACCCTGATCGCTAATGTCGTCATGCGTACCGACAGGCAGACGGATAGGATACTTGGCAAACGGTGCAGCACCTGGCATAAACGCTAGGTTGCCCGTGTTGTTGGGGTTCTTCTCTGAAACTAAGAATGTAGTTGGATCTACGTTACCCAACGCTAGAGAATACCTACCTTCAGGGGCTACTTCTTCTGCTCTGAAGGAAAACTTGGGTTCTTTTCCCGATTCTCTAATTGTTTGTCTAACTGACCCGACAAAGGATTCACGGAAATCGTCAAGCCCTCTTTGTATATCGGGCTGTTTGGGTCTGCTTGTTTGAATCCCAGCGACAAGGCTAGTTCCACTAGGGTCTTCTTTCCAGTCATAACGGTTGTACTCCGATGATTTTGCCCCAAAAAATTCTTTGGATTCTATTGTTGAAATTTCATTAAGTGCTTCTGTAACGTCTTCAAGACCTTGTAAAAACTCTTCGTCAGTAGCTAAGAAAGGTGTTCCATCTTTGCCACGATAGTTAATCATAACCAATTCATTGCCACGAAGTCTAGTAAATCCAGCATATTCGCCAAATTTATCTTTAAAGATGGCAAGCATCTTTTTTTGTTGTGTTGGCGTAAGTTTTACAGTATCAAACTTTAATATAAAACCAAGCTGATCAGTGTCTATTAGCTTGGGGTCAGCCCTGAAAAACGGTGTAGCATCCTGTTTAAAAACGTAGGACATGGCGTTAGAAAGATCCAAGGCATCTTTTTCTGCTACCTCTGAATTGTCATTCACAATCTGAACAATTAAATTTGGGTTAACTTTGCCCTCATATGCTCCAGAACCAACGGTTACTCGTATTTTGCTGGCAACTCCAATGTATTTAGCAATTGCCTGAATTGTGTCGGCATCAGCAATCTCTTTGGTAAGCTTTTCTTTATATTTAAAGTTAAGTTCTTCAGCCTGAGCCATTTCTGACTGTACGGAAGGAATGACTTCACCAGTAATGTTCTGTACACGTGTCTTAATTTCTTTAGAAGGCTCACGTAAAGCCTCTGTAATAGGTAGTTCTGAAACCCGTTTTTGCATTTGATGTGAGTAATCCGCTACGGCACGTTCAAACGCAAATTGGCTTAATTCCTCATCACTTAATTTATTTTTCCACCCTTTTTTACGGTAGTCAATAAACATAGTCTTGGCTTTTTGGGTTACCCAAGACGCTGCCTGTATTTGACGTGGTGCTACATCTAGTTTAGAGGCAAGTAAACGCACCATATTTTCTGCCAACTCATACTGAGCATCGGTAGGTACGTCTTTACCAAATATCATTCTGGTCATATGGAGGTCGATGGTGGAACGACCACTGTCTTTGCCTTCCATTGCTTCCATTAAATTGCCGTAGAACGTATTAGTCTTACGACCTTCCCATTCCTCGCCAAAATTAAGAAGAGCATTAACTTTTTTGTTTTCGTTTTCTGTGCCAACCTTAATTGGTCTGCCTTCAGCAAACTGAGTCCAAGCATTTGCTGTTTTGGTAAAGTTAGCGGCAACCTCTGTATTGGCGGAAGTAATAGCAATAACTTGGAAGAACTTCTCTGCCAGCACTGCGTCATTATTAAACGCATCAAGCACTGCCTTTGCTGAACGCTCGTACCAATCCCTGCCTTTTAGACCTTGAGCGGTATAACTTTGTAATTTTTTAACGGCTTTTTTAACGTCTTCCAAAGTCTCTTCAGACTTCATGCCAACGATACGGTTGCCAATTTTTTTAATTAAACCTTCTAACTCGTTATCATAGATGATGGCTTGCTCAACACTAAGAGGCGTAATCTCTTTTTTATCTGTTCTTAAAGAATATTTAAACTGTGATTTAGGTGCATATACTGCATTTTTTGCCAGCACGAGCGGACCAATCTGAATCACTTCATCAGCAGAAACAATTGGTTGGGTTGTTTTACGGTCATAGAAATAACTATGACGCTCTGGATCCATGCCAACTTGTGTCCATGTTGAATCGTTTAAAGCATCCTCTGCTCTTGCAACCGCATCTTTTTCACTAATCTTTTTGTAATTGCCTTTAATTGTGGCAATCGTGCCTTTTGGCTTTCCACCAGCAATGCTTGCGGCAGCCTTCTCAGACATACCAAATGTGGCATCTGTTACCGAGGCTACGCTTTCATGACCAATTTTTTTGCCAGCACCAAATCCTGATGTTTGCTCATGGATGGTTGGAACCCATACCCCATAACGGCTATACGCTGGGATATCCAGCCTTAAACCAACTGGATGACCATTCTTTAATGTCTTGGATGGCACACCATAGGTCTCTTTATCTTCAATGGCACCTATAGCCTCTGCTCTTGTAGCTGGTTTTGGAACAAAATCATACGGCATGATTGTTTTGTATTTGTTAACCAGCTTGTCGTACTGTTTTGCGGTTATCTCTCCAGCCTCAAGCTTTGCCATTCCTTCTTGTAACTCAGGAATACGCTCGGTGACCCGCTTAAAGTCCATATCAATACGTTTGGTTTGATCGTATTTAACGGCTTCACCTTCTTTAACAGGCTCAAGGGTCTTTATGCCGCCTTCTTCAACTTTGTTAAAGATGTCATCGGCAGTAGTGAAACCTAGTTTGTTAAAGGAATTGCGTAGGGCTTCAAAGAACTTTTGTAGGCGGACAATGATGTTGCCAATCATGCCTGCTGGTAGTTTGTTTTTACTGTAGAAACGGAAAGCCTCGGCAATAGCCTCTTCTTGGATGTATTCGTCAAAGCCTTTTAGACTGCCGTAGTCCTGTTTGTACTGATCTTGATATTGTTTAAACAGCCCTGCGTTATTTCCTTTTGCATCTTTTCGGTCTTTTATAAACCGCTGAACCCATTCAGTCTTGGCTTTATTAGTTAGGACTCGCCATTCTGCATCTGTAAACCCGCCAAGTTCTTTAAGGGCATGGATAGACTCATGGCGGAGAGTTCCCATAACGTC
>Ga0247834_1007608_pt1 | contig 11442 bp, 11 predicted proteins | sample LaCruzMarch2015__8_FD_187118 | JGI IMG/M metagenome (GOLD analysis project Ga0247834, IMG submission 187118) | Freshwater microbial communities from meromictic Lake La Cruz, Castile-La Mancha, Spain - LaCruzMarch2015_12m | ecosystem: Environmental > Aquatic > Freshwater > Lake | place: Spain... | reverse complement strand
CCGCTGAAGGTTCTCGCCGCTTGGGCGGTGCCGCAATGAGGCGGGTCGTTCTGGCGGCGCTGCTGTGCAGCACGGCGATCCTGGTGCCGCAGGCAGCGGAGGCGGGGCCGCTGGTCTCGGCCGTCGCATTCCTGATCGGGGGGGCCGGGTTTGGCGCGGTCACCAGCATCTTCGGCGTTGCGGCGGGGACCCTGGGATTCAGCGCGCTGACCTTTGGGTTGCGGATCGCGGGCAGTCTGGCGCTGTCATCTGTCGCGGCCCGGCTGGCCCCCCGCCCGCGCGTGCCGCCGCCTGCCGACCGGATGCGCAACTTCGCGCAGGAGCGTGCGCCGATGGAGCGCATCTATGGCCGGGTGCGCAAGGGCGGCCCGATGGGGTTCACCGGGTTTCGAACGGACGTGCAGCAGATCACGGGGTATACCGGCACGACGCCGATCCTGACGGCGACGTCGAAGCCGACCCGCTACAATGTGATCCTGATCGCGGCGCATCGGACCAAGGGGCTGGTGCAGTGGTATCTGGACAGCCGCGAGGCGGAGGTCGACGCCAACAGCGAGATCACCACCGCGCCGATGGCGGGCCACGGCGCGCTGCGCGCCTATCGCGGGGCGGCGGGGCAGGCCCCGGACCCGGTGCTGCGGGCGGTGTTCGGCGAAATCACGGCCGACCATGATTTTGCCGGGCTGTCCTATGTGGTGCTCGAGGCGCGGCGGGCCAGCGGCGATGAGTTCACCGAGGTCTATCCGTCCGGGATGGAGTGGCAGGCCACGCCGGTCTGGGACGGGGACGATCAGATCTTTGATCCGCGCGACGACAGCACGGGTTACAGCGCGAATGCGGCGCTGGTGATCGCCAGGGAGGCAACATTCTGGGGTCGCGAGGTGGACTGGGACGAGGTGGCGGCTGAGGCAGACATCTGCGACCAGCTGGTGACCAACGGCGACGGCGGGACGCAGCCGCGCTGGACGATCAACCTGACGCTGGACGACAGCGCGCCCTGGGAAACCGTGCGCGACACGATGGGGCTCGCCTGCGGGGCCTGGTGGTATCAGCGGCCCGACGGCAAGCTCGGGTTCAAGGTGGGGCGCTGGATCGCGCCCACGGTCACGCTGACCGACCGGGATTTCCTGAGCCTGCGGATCGGGGATCAGGAATTCGGGCCGGATGTGGCCGGGGAATTCGTGGTGACCTACATCGAGCCGTCGCGGCAATGGCGAGAGGCCCCCAGCGGAGCCTTCGTGGTCGAGGCAGGCAAGGCCCGGCGCGAAGAGCCGTGCTATGCGATCGACAGCCACAACCAGGCGGCGCGGGTGGCCAAGCTGCTGGCGCGTGCCGCGCGGCCGGACTTCCGGGTGTCGGGCACGATCAAGCTGATCGGATATGAGGTGATCGGGCAGCGGTTCGTGCGGATCACCAGTGCCGCCCTGGGCCGCGATCTGGTGATCGAGGTCACCAAGCTGGAGCGCAATTCGGATGGCATCAGCTTTGCCATCGAGGGGGTCAGCACCACCGAGGCCGATTACGACTTCAACGCGGCCGTCGAGGAGCCTGCGCGGCCGGTCAACCTGGCCGTCGAGAACGAGGACGCCGTGCCAATGGTGATGGGGCTGTCCGGCGCTGCGGTTGCGGGCACCGGCGGGGTGGCGCAGATCGAATGGTCTTGGACCGCGCCTGCCGATGCCGCGCTGCGGCAGGTGTTCCGCTTGCGGTCGATCGCCGCCGGGATGGTAGACTGGCAGGAGGGGACGATCGGGGCGAAGTCCGCGTCGTATCTGGCCACCGGGCTGCTGGACGGGGCCGCCTATGACGCGCAGGTGCGAAGCCGCGCAGCCTCGGGGCGGATGTCGGCGGACTGGTCGGACATCGTGACGGTGACGGCAGTGGCCAACTCCACCGCGCCTGCCGCGCTGGTCGCATTTGCTGCTGCGGCAACGGGCGGCGGTGGCGAGGTGACTTTCACCGCGCCGAACGATCCGGTCTATTACGCCGCCCGCATCTTTCGCGGGCCGACCACCACGTTTGACGACGCGGGGGTGGTGCGCATCGAATACGGCGCGTCGGGGATTGCCGACCTGTGGACCGACGCGGGGCTGGCGCCGGGCACCTACAGCTATTGGGCCGAGCCGATCAATGCCAGCGGCATCGCGGGCCCGCCGTCCGGTCCGTCCACCATCACCATCATATAACGGGGTTATCTCATGGCGCTTACACTTGTCGCAGTCACCGGGCCGGTGCTTGCCCCGGACGGATCGCAGCCCGCCAATGGCCGGGTGACGTTCACCCTGACCAGCTATGACATCGAGGGGGCCCAGATGGTGGCCCCGGTGTCTGTTGCGGCAACGCTGGACTCCGAGGGGGATTTTGCGCTGAGCCTCTGGGGGGTCGACACCGGCGGTCGCGGGCTGCTCTATGACATGCAGGTGACCTGGTGGAGTGCTGCGGAAGGCCGGATGCGCGGGTTCGGCAGCCTGGTGCAGGTGCGCAGCGATGCGCCCGGGGCGGTCAGCGGCATGATCGTCGGCAACGCGACGGAGATCACGCCGATCGCTCTGGCGGATGCAATCGCAGCGCGCAACCTTGCCCAATCTTGGGCGGAAAGCGATACCGCCCCCGGCGCCACGGGCACGAAGTCGGCCAAGACCTGGGCGGGCGAAGGCGCAGCGTCGGCTGCCGCTGCCGCTCTTTCGGAAGCCGCTGCCGCTCTTTCGGAAGCCGCTGCCGAAGAGGCGGCCGATATCTCCGTGGCTGCGCTCTCTGCGGCGGAAGAGTTGTTGGGAGCGCCGATTTACAAGACCCGATCCGCCGCGAATGCCGCGCTTTCCGGGCTGTCGAATGGCACCTTCGCACAGGTGCTGGTCGATGAAACGCTTTCCGGGCAGCGGACGCTCTACACGGTCACGGCGGGCGCGTTTGTGTTCGTCCGCACTTTGGCCGACCAAACCCGCACCACCATCGCCGCCCGCGATGGTGCGACCGGATACCTGCGCAATACAATGAACACCCTCTCCAAGTGGTCGGACGACATTGTGGGGAATGCGGGCGCGAGCAATGTCGATCTGCTGCCGATTGGCTTGACCGCCAGCCAGAGCGGCACGACCGTAACGGCCACGACGAGCGTTCTGTCAAACCTCTACGTCGGAATGCGTATCCTGTGGGACAGCGGCGAGGAAGCCGTCATTACCGCCGTCGATTCCCCCGCAACCACCACAGCGACGGTGGATCGGGCTCAAACAGTCACCAGCGGCCCCGCGACGATCAAGGCAAAGCACTACATTGCCGTGTTTTACGGCGACAGCCTGGGGCAGCGGCTGGAAACCGTGTTTTGCAAGTTGTTCTGGCGCAAGCTGGGCTTCGGCGGAATTGTCCTGCAGGCGGGGTCGTCCAACGCTAACTCCTATTCGCAATCAGCAAGTGTCACGTTGTCAGCCGGTGCATCCCTGGTAACAGATGATCTGACCTATGACGACTTTCCGTGGTCAACGCACTGGTCCGTTCCGTCTGGCGAGAGTGTGAGATTCGAACTGCTATCGACGCGCGCACTAGGCGTCGAGCGTCCGCTGAACCACGGACTCGCGCCGCAGGAAATGACGTTTGACACCTTCATCGTCGCTTGGCTGCGCCAGGCGGGCGCGGCCGTGGTCGAGCGGAAGCGCCGCCATGACGCGGCTTGGGTGACGGCTGCCACTGTTGCCGATACCTCGGTCGGCAGCACGAAATACAGCTTTGTCAAACTGACGCATGAGGCGCGGTTTGACTGGCAATACCGCATCCGATCCACCAGCGGGACTGTGCAAGTGCCGCTGGCCGTGATCCGCAACGATCAGGCACCCGGCTACCTGAACTGGTCGATTGCGCGCGGCAGCAGAACACTGACGGACTTTGCGGCACTTTCGGCATCGGACCTTGGCGAACTCGGTCGCATTGTTGGCGTGCCCGACACGCGATTTGTGTTCGTGTTTGATGCGGAAGCCGAGGAGACGGTAGCAACGGCGACAGCCGATCTGGAGGCGGATCGTGCGCTCTGGCAGTCGGCAATGCCGCGCACCGACCATGTTTGGGTCCAAGGCTATGAGCCGGTGAGCAACCAAGCCGGTCAGGTTGAGTGGAACAAGGCAACAGTCAACATCGCACTGAAATACAACGACGGCCTGATTGCGCTGGAAGATTTCTTCGGCGACTTCGAAACAAATATCGAAGGGTTGGGCTTGACCGCCGGTAACGGTGACACGCACGTTAACTCGGCGGGAATGGTTACGGCTGCTTGGCTTTGGTTCAGGCAATTTGGGCTTGAAGATATTCCGAGCCTGAAGGAGGGCCGGGATATTTCCGCACAGCGCGGCGATTTTCGGACGCTGCGGGTGCTGGGCCGCGATGTGGGGGCGGCGCTGACGGCGATCCAGACGCGCCCGGTCGCACGGGATCGCGGCCTGAAATGGGACAACAGCCTCGGGGAAATCCTTGTCGGGCTGGGCGCGATGGGCGGTGCGGTCGGGACGGGCGACGTGACGATCAGCGTCGGGATCACGGTCGCGCCCGGTGATGTAGGTTATGCGGTCATCAGTAGCGACGGCGGCACAGCCTCATCACTTGCGGGAAGCCTTGCGATTTTGCAGGTGATCGACAGCATCCGATTGGTCTTGACGAACGGTTCGGGGGCCACCCTGACCTATCGGTGGAACTACTTCCGCATCATTCTGGCGGGCCAGACCGGCGTTCTGACCCTGCGCACCGATGTTGCCAATGCCCGCGTGGATTGGCTGTGGAACGGCGAGCATATCGAAGGACTGGTGTTTGACAGCACCCTCGGAACCGGCGATCTGCTGGGAACATGGTCGGGCACCGGCACCGATTTTTCGATCCGCAGCGCGACAACTGCCAACGCGCAGACCTGCTACAGCGCCATGGCGTGGCGGTCCCGCCTGACCGACGCTCAAATCCGTGCGGTGGTCGCGGCGGATGCGCCAGCGGGAACCAACCCCGACTTCTGGTGGGACTTCCGGGGCCGCTCTGGCCGGGCGGTGCGCGACGTGTCGGGCAACGGCAAACACGCGCGCATTCTGCGGGCGTCGGACGCGCAGGCGTTGAACCTGACGGGCACGAGCCTTGCCTGGGCTTGCCCGGATGCCAGCGTGCTGGGCAACCCGTGGGTGGGCGATCAGCACGCCGTCACGACACTCGTGCCGGGCGACGATGTGATTGCAGCCTTCTCCGCTAACCGCGACATGTTGCTTCCGGCGACGGCGGCGCTTGGCGACGTGATCCGGGTTACGGTCAATTCGACATTCACTATCCGCATCACGCAGAACGTGAGCCAACAGATCAAGTGCGGGGAATCCGCGACGACAGTTGGAACGGGCGGCAGTCTGACCATCCCGAACAACACCAGTCTGACGCTGCGGTGCATCGTCGGCGGCACGTCAACCGTCTGGGTCGTGGAGAGCCACACGGGCGCGGCGCTGACCTTCGCATGACAACCGCCCTGATAACTGAAAACACGAGGCGCATGAAATGACCCGGGGGGAAGGAAACCAGATCGACGCTCTGCACGCAACATTGCAGGCATTCTTGGAACGATATGAACGGGATCATACCGAAGCCAAGGAGGATCGCACGCTTATGCTGTCGCGGCTCGACGCAATGGAACACCTCCGCTCGCGGATCGGCGGGGCCGTGATGGTTCTTGGTTTTCTGCTGACCGGCGCGACGGGGTTTCTGGTGTTGTTCTGGAAGTGGGTAATCGCACAGGTAACAGGAGCTGCGCCATGAACCAAAAGAATTTTTTCGACGCCATTCGCCCTGCGTTCGGCGGCAAACTGAACAGCGATCAGGTCATCGGCATGTCGGCGCTGCTCGATGCCGGGGCCGGTCTGCCGTTGCACCACATGGCCAACGTGCTGGCACAGGTGCGGCGAGAAACCGGCGGCATTATGGCTCCGATCAAGGAAACCGTGATGGCATCGCACCGGGACAAGAACCCGTCCGACGCGGAAGTGATCAGGCGCTTGGACCGGGCCTATGCTAGGGGGAAATTGCCGTGGGTGAAGGCCCCCTATTGGCGGGAGGGATACTTTGGCCGGGGGCAAATCGGACTGACGCACCCGGAAAACTACGCCAGGTTCGGGATCGTCCACAAGGATGACGCGCTTATCCCGCATATCTCGGCGCACGTCGCGGTGCGCGGGATGCGGGATGGGCTGTTCCGCAAAAGAAAAAACGGCACTCCGATCAAGCTTGCCGACTTCAATTTTCCTGCCGCGCTGGACGCCGCGCCCGATTTCAACCCGCGCCGGATCGTGAACGGGCAGGATGGGTCGGACGCTGAGGTGGCACTGTTTCACCGGCAGTTTGCTGCGGCGCTTGCTGTCAGCGGCTGGGGTGAAACCCCTGCTGCGCCGCAACCCGCGCCCGATCCGGCTCTGCTAGCACCAACTCTCGTTGACGACAGCGCCGGGCACGATCCTGCCGCCAAAGACACCACCATCCCCAACGGCGACCCGCGCAGCGATTGGCGGGCGGCGCTCATCACCGCGCTGCTGGCATTTCTCAAATGGCTTGGAGGCAAAAAATGAAACCCGTCTCGAACTGGAAAAACTCTTGGCGCTGGCTGTCGGTGCAAATCGGCACGCTGATCGCCGTCCTGCCGCCTGCCTGGGCGCAACTGCCTACGGATATCAAGGCGATGGTGCCTGACGGGTGGGAACCGTGGATCGTCAGCGGCATGGCAATTGCCTTGATCGTCGGGCGGCTGATCGACCAGGGCATGAAGGAATGATCTGGTCCGCCATCGTAGCCATGATGCCCGACTGGCTTGGCTGGGCGATGGCGGGGCTTGCCGCCATTGTCGGGGCCTGGCTGGCCGGATCACGCAACCGCGCTGTGCAGGGCCAGAACGACACCCTGCGCGGGCATATCAACACAACCAAGAGGATGCAAAATGCGGACGCTGATCTGCCTGACAATGTCGATGATACTCGCGACCTCCTGCGCACCCGTGACCCCGACAAGCGGTGACGCCATCTGCGCCGGTTCCCGCGATGCGCGGGCCGATCTGGCGGAGGTGCTGGCCGTGTCGCCGGACGATGACGCGGTGCGCGCCGGAGCGAGGCTGATTGTCCTGGTTGACGCCGGGTGCGCGAAATGAGCCTTGGGCTTGGGCTGAACCTTGAAGCCCACTTAGCCGCTGCCGCCTATTTCGCCTTCATCTGGGCGAGATAATGCCCGCCCCGCCGATCAAGGATGCCCGCGCGCAAAGGCTGAAGGATACCATCGAGGCCGCGATGCGAGACGGGTTCAACCCGTTTCGCGCCAGCCTTGGTGGCAAGGGGTCTTCGGTGCGGGAGGCCGCGCGGCGTCTGCGTGAACTGGGCTACCCCGAAACCGACAACACCGCAACCGATTTCATCCGCCGCCAGTCAGCCCTGCTGGCCAAAGGCCTGCCCGCCCCCTTCATGCCCGATGCGGCGCTGTTCGCCAAGCCCGGAATCGCCCCTGCCAAGATGCGCGCGGGGCGCATCTACCGCTGGATACTGACGGCAGCGCAGGACGACACGGACGTGCATCCCGGCTTCTGGGCAAACCTGCAGGCTTACGCCCGCACCATCGGGGCCGACATCATGGTGGCGGGCTTCACCTATCAGCAGGTCCGCCACACCGACCGGATGACCCTTGCCAACACCTATCGCCCCGAGCTGCGGACGCACCTGCGGTTTGACCCGGTCGATTGCGGCCCCGTGCTGTTCTGCGCCGAGATGAACACGCTGCCCACGGCCGTGCGCCCGCTGTCCGGGCTGGTCACCTATTCGCGCGGGCGCGATGCGGTGTTTCCCCACGCCAAGCTGGCCTATCAGACGGTGCCGCAAAAGCCCGGCACTCCGGCGCCGTCGATGATGACGACCGGTGCTGTCACCGTGCCAAACTACATCGAGAAAAAGGCGGGCCTGAAGGCCGAGTTTCACCACGTCCTGGGGGCCACGATAGTGGAGGTGGACAATACCGGCACGTCCTGGTGCCGCCAGATTCATGCCGCCGCCGACGGGTCGTTTCAGGACCTGGATGCGCGGGTGTCCAAGGGCATCATCACCCGCGGGCACCGCGTCAAGGCGGTGACCTGGGGCGACATTCACCTGCCATCCGTTCCGGACGAGATTCACGCAGCCCTGTGGGGCGCGGGCGGAATGCTGGAAACCCTGAAGCCGGAATACCAGTTCTTCCACGACCTGATCGACTTTGCCGCCTGGTCGCGCCACGTCGAAGGGGATCCCCTGCACCGCGCCCGGATGGTCCATCGCGGCCTTTCGGGGGTCGAGGCGCAAGTGGTGGGCGCGGCGCGGTTCCTGCGGGAAACCCAGCGTGATTTCTGCCGGTCGGTGATGGTCGAAAGCAATCACGACGACCGCCTGCTGCAGTGGACGCGGCGCGATGCAAACCGATGCGACATCGAAAACGTCGCCTACTGGCACCGGATGAACCTTGCCGTTCTGGAGGCGGAACTGCAGGGGGTGGTGCAGTTCAACCTGCTGCGGTGGGCCTTGAAGAGCGCGGATCACGCCGACCTTGACGGGATCGATTTTGTGCCGATCGGCGGGTCGTTCGTGATCTGCCAGGACAGCGGCGGGATCGAATGCGGAATGCACGGGCACCTCGGGCCGAACGGCACGAAAGGTTCGGCGCTGGCGCTGACCCGCATGGCCAGCAAGGTCACGATGGGCGACAAGCACGCGCCCGAGATTGCCGACGGCGTGTTCGTGGCGGGCATCACCGGCGCGCTGGATCAGGGCTATAACGTGGGTCCGTCAAGCTGGCGGCGCGCGCACGTGGTGGCCTATCCCAATGGCAAGCGGTCCCTCGTGACCCAAGCCGACGAAGGGCGGTGGCGGGCATGATCATCCGGGAAGAGCGGATCGGCGGGCAGCGGCTGATCCTGGGCGACTGCCTGCAGGTGATGCCGGGGCTGGGGCGGTTTGATGCGGTGGTGACGGACCCGCCTTATGGAATCAACTATCGTCATGGTGCGGAGAAGGGGCCTCACGCATCGCGGCACAACGAGCGCCCGATCTTGGGGGATGACGCGCCGTTCGACCCGGCCCCGTGGGTAAGGGGACAGTGCATTCTCTGGGGTGCAAACCACTTTGCTTCGCGCCTTCCGATTGCGGGGGGGGGGGGGGGGGGGGGGGGCGATGGTTGGTCTGGGATAAGCGCGACGGCGTCGGGTTTAACGATCAATCGGACGTCGAGATTGGATGGATGTCCGGACCACGTCGGGCAGACCGCATCTTTTCTCACCTGTGGAGTGGATACTCAAAAGCCTCCGAGAAAGGGGTGCCAAGACAGCATCCAACACAGAAACCGATTTCTCTTATGAAGTGGTGCCTCGGCTTCCTTCCCGACGCCAAGACCATCCTCGACCCCTTCATGGGCAGCGGCACCACTCTTGTCGCCTGCCAGCGCCGGGGCCGGATGGGCACCGGGATCGAACTCGACCCCGGATACTTCGACATCGCCTGCGCCCGCGTCGAACAGGCCGCGCGCCAGCCCGACCTGTTCATCGCCACCCCGGCACCAAAGCCGGTGCAGGAGCAGCTTTTGTGATCATCCTGACCGACCCCGGCCTGCTGCGCGTGTTCGACGCCGGGCGGCTGGTTCTGGAAAAACAGATGACGCTGCACGAATTGGCGGCCCTGCAAGTGGCCGTCGCAGCCGCAATCCGCCGCGCGCTGGCATCGCCCGCATAGGGCGCTGATCACGGGGCCTGCGGCGGGATCGGCCAGTCGGCGGGTCGATACCCTGCCAGCAGCGCGGCCATGTATCGCGCTGCCAATTCGTCGGGTGCTTTGCTTTCCCAATACTGCACCTGCCGTTTCTTGCGCCCGAAGAGGGCGGCAAGCTGCGGTTGCGTGAGGCCGAGAAGGTTGCGGGCCGCGCTGAACTCGGCCCCGGTCACGCGGCAACCGCCATCGGATAAAGGCGGTGCCAGTTCCCGTATACGTCGATACCGGCAACGCAAACTGTTTCGCCGTGGGTCTGCCCTGTCTCGGGAGCAGCCTTGACGATCACACAGACTTCAACAGGGTCTTGCCAGCCGCTCAAAGTTCAGCCCACAGCGATATGCATAATCGGTGCGCCTACGAGCGCGGATAGGCGCTCCGCGACGATCTTACGATGACAGCCATCATGGTGGCGCTCGAAACAGGTCAGACAGACCCGTTTACCCTTAACAGTATCAGCAAGCTCGGTCAGAGCTGTTTGCGCGTCTTGGCCTTCCATATGCTGCGTGAAAATCTCTAAAAATAGGTCATGATTGCCGGCGCGTGCAGCTTCCCTTCCAGGCTTGGGGTCGCCCAGTGCCTTCACGTGCAAGTAATCTATGCCCACTTCTCTGACAGCGGCGTTGAGTCCATTCTTTGAGAAGCCTTTCTTGCGCGATAAGGGCAATTCGCGCACGTCCACCAGTAACTCGATTTCTGCATCGGCCAAGCGGCTGATGAACTCCTCAATCGTGGATTTTTCGTAACCTATTGTGAATATTAGTTCTTCTGTACGTCCGCTCTTAGCCATTTTTGACGCCTCCATTTTTTCAGTTATTGTAGCCAGGATGTGACTCCTGTCCATCTTGGCGGTAGCGATGCTTCAACAAAGCTTTACACTAGGGCAGGAATGCTACGGGCGACGTGGCCCCGAGGCCTGTGCCGGGCACCTCCATTATCCTAGGGCAAACCCGGCTCCGGTGCATCCGCAGCGAACCAATGCTTTGTCCGCGACCCGCTCGTTGGTCCTTGCCACAGCGAACGTCTGGTCTCAACCTATTCTCTTGACCACGAAGTCCATCGACCGCTTCCTAGGCACTGTCTTACCGTTCAGCCGCCACACGATCACCGCGATCGCATACTGCCAACGCCGGTTCGCCGTTGCGCGGCTGATGCCGAGTTCCCAGCAGATCGACTTCCATTGCGTGCGGTTCGCCCGGAGCCAGAGCAGGCGTGCGTCGCCGGGTTCGAGCCAACGCAGCCAAAGCAATGTCTCCTCGGCTTGGGTGATCTCGCGTGGGCTGGGCCTTGGCCGCCGCATCTGCGGCTGTTGTCCGACCTTGTCTGCGAAACTGTGGAAGTACTCGGGCCAGGCGTTGAAGTAGCCCTGCGGCTTGACCTCGGGCAGCATGCGGAACACGTCGGCAGCGCTTTCAAGCCGCGCGTCTACCGTGGCTGGCGTCCAGTCACCCATTTGCGGCCTCCCGGCTATCGGAGCGCTGGCCATAGAGTTTGTCGCCCAGTTGGCGGACCAGTTCGCGTTCGGGCCAAGTCAGTCGGGGGTCGTCGACGGACACCGCCAACACGCCCTGTTCGTGCCAGCCCTCGCGCTTGACTTGGTCGGGGTCGCGACGCTGGCCGCCATAGCCGTGGGGATGCCACCTCATGCGACACCCCCGTTCGTTGCGATGACCCAGAG
>Ga0247834_1007603_pt1 | contig 11446 bp, 18 predicted proteins | sample LaCruzMarch2015__8_FD_187118 | JGI IMG/M metagenome (GOLD analysis project Ga0247834, IMG submission 187118) | Freshwater microbial communities from meromictic Lake La Cruz, Castile-La Mancha, Spain - LaCruzMarch2015_12m | ecosystem: Environmental > Aquatic > Freshwater > Lake | place: Spain... | reverse complement strand
CAGCTCCGTGTCTCTGTCGAGACTGAGACTTTGCAGCAAAGTATTTGGCAACAGCTAGGAACGAAGTCTCTCTCCTACTTAACTCCATTAGTAACGGTAAACCTCTGCCCTTACATCTTTTGCTCTTGCAGAGTTAATGATCTCTGGGGTATCCTCTTTCTTTACCCCAAAATATGCTACATGATCTAAGAAATTAAAGTTATCTTTAATCCAAGATGGCGGTACTCGGCGTACCTGAATTTTAACTCCTCTAGCCTTTAGCCCACGCTCAGAAACATTGGCATATTCTTGGGCAAATTCATTAATATTTTTTGGCCCAGCGGTATAAATAAAGATCTCATTGTCAATGCCCTCTTGAAAGTCATTCAAGGCTCTCCACATTCCGTTTAGGAAAATAGAATAATCATCAAAATTCTTATTTCCATGTACTGCAATAATCATTTGTCCTCCGAAAGTTTTTCGACAATAAATATTGTCTTCTCTAATTCTACCGCATCCATCGCCATTGTGTCAACCTTAGATGTAGAGTCTCCATCAATGTCTCCTCTCGTGCAATCTGCTACATAGAGCTGGTTATCCTTAATCCAATATGCTTTGTTTTCTACAATCATTACTTTTACAGAATGATTCTTAAGATATTTACTTGACTGTTTTTCCTTGCTATATTTTTCCATATCTTTAATGGCTATATCTGATAAAAGTTTGTATAGATAAGATTGGCTTGTTTTAACTTTAAATTTATTTTTTGATAAGTTTTTTCTTGTTAAGATGTTAACCGCGACTACAGCAATTATAGTGCTGATAGAGCCAAGAAAGTATTCCATTACAGCCTCCCCTTGTGCCTTACTGATTCCACAGTTGCTTACGATCATCAACTGTCTTATAGGCAAACTTTTCCATTGCTGTTTTGCCAGACTCAGTACCCATGATTTTAGAATAGTGGTGTGCGCAGAAGTTTAGTTCTCCAGTTACCCCGGTTACTTTAACGTAAGCCTGAGACCCGCAAGAATCACATCTATCATTGGCGGTAAGAATTTCATTATGTACTGTATCTGTTAACAAGCTAGACCTTTCTATTGTCTGTTCTATAAAAACCATCACCGTTAAAGGTAACTCCTACATTTGAGTATATCCTTTTTAACTGAAGATTGCAAGTCTTACAGAAAAGATCAGGGACATTTTCTGTAATGCCCCTGACCTCCTCGGTTATTTTTTTGCAATCAGTACACTTATACTGATAAACAGGCATCTCTACTTCTGAGCGGCCTCTGCACGAATAGCCTTCTTGGTTTCTGCCGCTGGAAATGCCACAGAAGTTAGAAGTGACAAAATACCAGCAAGGATAGATACCCCACCAATTTCTGCCCAGTCTACATTTACTACTGAAATTAGCTGGCTGGTACCCAAAAGGGCCAGGGCTGTCTGTGCGACTGTCTTAATGGCTCTCTCTCCTGCGGAGGCCCAAAAAGCTGTACTTGTTAGCATATGTTGTTTCCTTTCGTTTAGTTTACAACATTCTAATTATAGACCATCAGGGTTGTCGCTGTCAAATTCATTTTCAGAATCTCCAAATCTAATTCTGGGATTATGATTCCAAAGTCGTACGTCTTCATATGTAGCCGATGTTGTATATGCTGTTATGATAATAGATAGTAAAGCTACCCCGCCAATTATCATCTCTACGCCAATTTGGCTATACGTAACAACAGAAAAAGCACCAAAAATAATCATAGCCATTGCAATGAAGTATGCACCATAAATTAGTCTACGCCGATGCCTCCAGGAAGGGCCTTGTGCAATAGCTTTATCTGATGCTTCTATGTTTTGTCTTCTACGTATATTAAAATTATTCCATGCCATCATTAAATTAGACCACATAGCTATATTTTTCCTGCGTTAAGTTGTCTCTGAAGCTCACTGATGGTCATTCTGCCCCATACCCCGTCGTCCTTTAGCCCCAGCTTACGCTGTACAGCTTTCCTGGTCATTGTTCCCATTTGGCCATCGGCTTTTACCCCAGCCCACTCCTGGATAGCACGGGTTGTCATTGGGCCTGGTTTCCCATCTGGAATGCCTTTATATAAGCCTTTGGCTTTCAGAGCTGTTTGCCAAGCTTTCCAGGTTGCGGCATCTAGGTTGCCACTTACTGATGATGGCGGTGGCTCTACTGATGGGCTGCCTTGCAAATAAGGCACGGGATCAACCTGTCCACCAGTTTTTGTAGTCCTAACTTCGAAGTGGAGGTGGTCGCCTGTGGACAGGCCTGTGGTTCCTGAAGTATATACGAAGTCTCCAGTTTTTACTCTCTGACCAACTTTAAGTGCTGACTGATGTGCTCCGTGGTAATAAGTAGTAAAAAGATTATTTTCATGCTGAATGGTTACAACGTTTCCACCAGACTGACGCTGCTGTTGCAACCTGCTTAGCTTATGCCAGTCTGGGGATACATGAACAACGATGCCGTCTTGTGCAGAGGTAACTGGAAAGCTACCCCCCACGTCAACACCATTATGAAATGATCTCTTTTTGGTAACTGGATGTACTCTCCATCCAAACGGACTTCTAATTGTTTTGCCTTTAGGCCAAGGGTTAGTTAGTTTCATGATTCTCCAATCAAGGTCTATTTTATTATATCATTAGAAATAAAGTAGTGTATAATTATGCTATGACTCAGCAAAATATTTATACACTAAGCGATACTACCGCTACCAAGATTACCCCGAGTGGAACACATTCTGGAATGGACATAACTGTTCAAAACATCAATGCTTCTGGATATATTTATATTGGCAATGATGACGTTACTGACTCAGTTTTTGGATATAGACTACTTCCTAATCATGCCTGGTCAATTGAGCTTCCAGGTCGTGACGAGCTATGGCTAACTGCACAAACCAATGGTATGCAAGCAGCCGTACTGATTACGTCTTTGGAACAGCAAGACTGATGGCCAGATTTACCCACCCAGCTTTTGGCGATACTGATGGGCTAACTACAGAAATTAAATCATATAGCCCAGTATGGTCTGGCACTGGTTTAGTTTTTACTGGCACTCCAACAACTGGATTTTATGTTAAAATTGGAAATCTTATTCAATTACAAATTGACGTTATCTTTACAAACGTTAGCAACTTTGGAACTGGCCAATATTCTTTAACACTTCCAGTTGCATCTAAATACCACACTGATGTTTACGGTGGTTCTATCCACGATGTTGGCAATGGAGGAGTGGTTGACCACTATAGCCTTAAGGGTCACCTAGACATTTCCAGTACAAGCATGACTCTTTGGGATTTAAAAGCTAGTGGATTAGATGAACCATTTGATCACAATTCTCCGTTTGTGTTGACCACAGCAGATAAATTCCACATGTCATTTAGCTATATTGCAGAATAATTAAGCAGCTAAAGCTGTGATTTTATCAGGGTTAAATCCTGACCAAGAATCATTCTCTGTAACAACAACAGGAGCTGCTTTGTATCCCATTTCAATTAGTTTGTCTAATTCTGCGGGGTTATCAACAATATCAACTGTCTCATAATATACCCCCAATTTATCCATCATTCTTTTTGTAGCATCACATTGGACACAATTGGGCTTAGTATAAACAGTTGTCATTGGTTTTCTCCTTTAGTTGAATGTATTTATTATACATGTGTTTTATTCTTTGTTCTGTCTGAAAATAGCATATTGCACAAATTCTTTTGCAACATTTGTATTACAAAATTTTTCAAACCCCTCAAAACCTGGAGCCGAATTTACTTCACAAACCTTGTATCCATCTTTTTCTATAAGAAGATCTACCCCAGCAATTTCTAAATCTAAAACTTTTGCCGACGTTAAAGAAATATAAGATAGTTCTTCATTAACTTCATAGGTAGAACCAATACCGCCACGAGAAATATTTGCTTTAAATCCTCCGTCTGTGCTAGACCTTTTCATTGCCCCGATAACTTTTCCACCTATTACTAAAACTCTAACATCTGTTCCTGGGTGCTCTCCAATATACTCTTGAATTAAAATGTTAAGTGGAGAGTTTAGGCTACTAACAAACTCCATTAGTTCTTGAAGTGCTGAGGCATCTTGAACTAGATGTACTCCTTTGCCATAACTTCCACTCAAAACTTTTATAACGCAGGGAAATCCAATCTGTCTTTCCACCAAAGATATATCTACAGGAAATCTAACCAGCATAGTCCTTGGAACTGGAATATTATGTTGAGCTAAAATCTGAGTAGAATACATTTTATCCTGGGCAGCATCTATGCTGTTACTTGTATTTAAAACTGGAACATGCATTCTTTCTAGGTGTCTTAAAACACTCATTGCATAGTAGCTAGTTCCACTGCCAGTCCTAGGAATAACCACAGAAGGAAGCTCTACTGTTTCATTGTCTAGTCGAATGCTTCTTCTATCGCTTCTGGTTACAACAAGATCAAAATTATCTACTTCTACATGTTTTATTTCTTCTCCACGCAAATTGGCTTCCTCAAAGATACGATTAAGCTCGTAGTCTTTTCTATTATTTTTTGTAAGATACCAAATCATTGTTTGCCCTTTCTTTGGCGGTACTCTGGGTTGGGATTGAACCAACGTGAACCGACTAACCTTTCTACACCTTATAAGAGTGAGGGTATACCAGAGCTTGTTTATTTAATTATAAGTACCCCTAGAGAGGGTCGAACTCCCGCACACGGGGTAGAAACCCGTTGCTCTTCCGCTGAGCTATAGAGGCATATTAAGTTGTAGTCCCGTGTCGAAGAATCGAACTTCGCTAGCCTTTGGCATCGGATTTACAGTCCAATTTCTGTCCCAGCAGCCACGGGTTCGGGCCTCCTATCGGATTCGAACCGATGACCCTCGCTTTACAAGAGCGATGCTCTGGCCAACTGAGCTAAGGAGGCAAACCTTATTTGTTTTTAAACAGACTGTCTAGTCTTTCTTTAAAGTCTTCTCCATTATATGCTCCCTTGCCCAAATTAGCAAATCGTGTAGTTAAAACAATATTATCTTTTGTATAGTGTCCAGACGAAATTAATCTATCTACAGATACAGCAAAGGGAGATCTTAATATAAAAAGATCTTGTAGGCTCATGTCAATACCCAGCCAATAACACTTCCCGTTTTGAATTTTCCATTGCTCTTTAAGGTCATCAATGGTAATGTGTACCTCGTGGTAGCTAGTTGACTGATTGCCTTTACGAATCTTATTTCCGTTTGTGTTGGCTGTGGCAGACTCTTTTAAAAAGTCATGAGCCGCTTTCCTTTGTGTATTTGCAATATCTCTTCCATCAATAGACGACATATTCACATTACGAAACAATTTCTTCCAACATTTTTCTTCATCAATATCCATATAAACCACTATACTACAAACCTGATGTTTGCGCAAGGTTGCTAACAAAAATTTCTGTTACACTTTCCCAAGAAAATGGTAATGATGTTTCATAGACTTTGTCTCTAGGTAGCTTTGACGCTTCTATTAGTGCCTCTGGAACTTCTTTTAGTGAATCAACGGTATATCCATTTACCCCTGGAATTATTAAACTTCTTGGAGCTACCTCGTTATAAGCAACTACTGGTGTTCCACAAGCAAAAGACTCTATCATCACAATACCAAAGGTATCAAACCTGCTTGGGAAAAAGAAAGAATCAGAGGCGTGATAGTATGTATTTAAATTTTTTTGATCTACCTTCCCAACATAGCTAACTCTTGGAAACCTTTTCTTCATTTTATCAAGTTCTGGGCCAGCACCTACCAAGGTATAGTTGTGTTTGTTAACTTTAGAAAGATCACAAAAGTCTTTAATATTTTTTTCTTTGCTTACTCTACTAACACAAAGTATATCTAAATGTTTATTTTTTTCTTTTTCTTTATAGAAAAAGTTTGATCTATTTACCCCGCGATTCCACACAACAAGGTTGTCCGTAAATCCTTTTTCTAGCAGTACTGATTTCATTCCCTCGTTAGTAACAAGAACTCTGTCACTTGTGCTGTGAAAGTATTTTGTCATAGCCCAAGTCATTTCTTCTGGCCAATATAAAATTTGATTAAGAAGCAAGGCAAAGTTTGTATGAAAACTAGTAGTATGTCTAAGATTATTTTTTAAACAATAAGACTTTGCAGCAATGCCTATCGGGCCTTCTGTAAAGATGTGTATATAATCTGGCTCAATTTTATCAATCTTTTTCCATAATTTTTTTGGAAAGGCCAAAGATATTTCTGGGTAAAAAGCAATTGGAATTTGCTCAAACATTCCAGGGTGAATAATAGTAACTTCATAGTCTTTATCTAATTTTTCTTTTAGATGAGATATTGTTGTAACTACCCCGTTAGTTTGTGGAAACCAGGCATCAGTTATTAGTAATAGTTTTTTCATTTATCAAAATGTTTTCTTGCAAATTTTAAAGTGCTTTCTATTTTCTTTTTTCTTTTCTTTTTTGAAAAAGATTCTGTATGGATTTCTGCTATGATGTGGCCGTTAAAGTTAGAATCTTTTAAAAATTCTAAAGTTTTTCTTACTGGCTGGTCGCCCCTTCCAGGAACTAGATGATCATCGTGTATTGACCCAGTGTATCCATCGCATAAATGAACGTGGCTTAATTTTTTTTCCCATTGTTTTGCAAGTTCTAAAGAATCTATTCCTTGAGATGCACAATGAGAAAAGTCAAGGGTAGTGTGTGAAATATTAATGTCCCCTGGATTCCAACCAGGAAGAAAGGTTGAAAAACTTTTGCCCCAGGCACGAAGATTAAACATATTTTCTACAGATATAAACACATGAGTTGATTGCTGCAAATCATTTATAAAATGTTCAAACTCTTTTCCAAAAGCAGTTTGAAAAAAATATGGGGGATGAACAACAACAGTATCAGCACCAACCTGTTCTGCTAGCTTTACAGTTTTCTTTAATTTTTCTTTTGCACCAATCCCAAAAACAAAAGAAGTCAAAACTAATACTGGTGCATGTATAGACAAAACTGGAACATTATATTTTTTAGACAATTCCATTATCTTGTGAGCGTCTCTAGTTTCTTTTTGTTTACTTATCATGATTTCAACACCATCATACCCAACTTCAGATGCTATTTTAAATGCTGTCTCTATGCCCGATGGGAAAACGCAACTAGTGCTTAAGCCTATTGCCATTATATTATTTTACCATTCATTTGCGAACCATACCAGATTTGAACTGGCGATCTCTACCGTGACAGGGTAGCGCTTTAACCGCTAAGCTAATGGTCCGAGGAAATAGCGGGGATCGAACCCGCGTCATAACCTTGGCAAGGTTAAGTTTTACCATTAAACTATATTTCCAATATTTAGTTGTCCGCACCGACCCAGAGAATTGAACTCTGTCCTGCAGTTTTGGAGACTGCTGTGCTACCGTAACACTTGGCCGATATGAATTCCTACCCAGTGAAATATCGTTGAGTGATGCTAGGATAGGAATCCGCTGGGGTACCTGGACTCGAACCAGGAACCTTAGAGTTAACAGCTCTCTGCTCTGCCAATTGAGCTATACCCCACTAAACATTAATACGAAGAACATGTTGGCATGGATCAAATCCATCTTCCCACTCTTGTTGCTCTTCGTCTGTCATTCCTGGGTCTACATCGTGTGTGTTGCAAAATGGTTCTGTAATCCAGCCATTGTCAATGCCCTGCCTTAACCAGACACCAAATTTTTCTTCATCAATCATACCCAACACCTTTCAAAAGTATTTCTTTTACTCAAAATAGTTTATCAGAATATCATCAAGATTGTCAAATCCTTTATCCTCTAATCCCACTGCACTTAGCAGCAACATAAAAGATTCTTCAATAAAACCTTCAATTGCAGAGTTTTTATCTGTGACTATTTCTTCTGCAATTAAAAATGCTAGAGGCAGGCTAAGGTCATTGTATTCAAAAAAGTCTTCCAATGTTTCTTCGTCACGGTATTTAATCCATAACTCACTTAGTATTTGACACTTTGCTGTAAATGTAGTTGACACGTTATCCATCTTTGAACAACCTTTTTAGAAAAATATTTTGGAAAGCTCTAGTAACTCCAAAGTTTAAACTTTTTCTTCCTATTGGTACACAGGCTTCTCCACTAGTTTTTAGTAGTTCTTTAAGATCGCTAACCTTTATATACCCCGAACCATTAACCCCGTAGCTAGTACCCCAAGAATTTCTCCAACGAAAAACTTCTTCGACCCTTGAACCTATTTTAAATTCTGGATCATAGCCAGTAATTGTTAGACAGTGTCCTCCGACCACTGGCCCAGTAACAGTAACCAGTCCATTTTTTAACGTTGAGTACATGTTTTTATGCCAGGGTACACCAATTACAACTGGCCCCTCTAAAATAACAGCATCTCTAATATCTTCAACAGAAAAACACCAGCGGTATTCTTTAATCAATCCTTTTTCTTTTACTGCTTTTGCACCAGCAAGAACGGATGTGCCTTCATAGCTTTCTCCAGGCCATTCATCTAACTGCTTAGCCCTGTTGTAATATTCTAGAGCAATTTTGTTAGCTACCGTTGCCGCTGGCTGTTTTGCTGGAGCTACTGGGGTTGCCAAAATTTCTGCCATCCAGCCAAATCCAACACAAGCACCCTCAGAGCCTTGGTCTAAAACCGTTCCCTCTTCCCACATAACTTTTCGTGGCGTTACTGTTGTTTTACCAATTAGTGATCTAAGGCTGTACCCTTTTGATCTTTCGTCATGGTAAGACTTCCAGTCAAGTTTTCTTTTAATTGTTGACAATGTGTACCCCGTATCTTTGTTAAAACAATTATATCAGAAGTTCCAGTCACTATCTTCTGTCGATTCATGCTTTGCAATCACATAACTCGACCCACTACCGCTAAAAAAGTCATGGTTTTCATCTCCGTTAGGAGACAAGGCAGAAAGAATTGCAGGATTAACATTAGTAGTTTCTTTCGGAAACAATGGGTCATATCCTAGATTCATTAGTGCCTTGTTCCCGTTATACTGTAAAAACTTCTTCACGTCTTCAGTCAAACCTACCTCATCATACAGTTCAGCGGTATACTTTGTTTCATTGTCAAATAGCTCCATAAGAAGGTCATAGGCATAGGTTTTAAGCTCTTCCTGGCGCTCCTGTGGCTGCTCAGCTAGTGCTAGCTGGTACTTGTATCCGATGTAATACCCGTGAACAGCCTCGTCACGAATAATAAGGCGAATCATATCTGCTGTGTTAGTTAGCTTAGACCTAGAGGATAAGTATAGTGGCCAATAGAATCCAGAATAAAACAAAAAACTTTCTAGCAATGTAGAAGCAACCTTGCGTTTTAGTGGGTCGTCTCCGTCATACTTATCAATTACTATACTAGCTTTTTTATTTAGGAATGGATTTTCAATACTCCACCTAAAGGCATCATCAATCTCTTCCGTAGAGCATAGGGTAGAAAAGATGGTAGAGTAGCTCTTGCTATGAACGCTTTCCATAAAAGATATATTTGTTATAACGGCCTCTTCGTGTGGTGTTCGAGAGTCTGGCATAAGGCTCATAGCCCCAATAGTACCCTGGATTGTGTCCAAAAGAGTAAGACCAGTAAAAACTTTCTTGGTTAGTTCTTTTTCTGCCTCTGTTAGATTTGACCAAGAGGGGATATCGTTTGCGATAGGCACCTTTTCTGGCAACCAAAAGTTAGCCGTAAGTCTATTCCATACCTCAAGATCAATCGGGTCTTCGATTCTATTCCAATTAATTGCCCTGACCACTCTATCGCTCATTTACAACTCCTTTATAGTATTCATTTGCCAGATCTTCTAAAACTATTTCTTTATCTTGGTTTGCCCTAATATAAGACCTTGCACGATTGCAGGCTAGGCAAGATCTCCAGCCTCTGCTTAGCTGACTTTTCATTAGGTTCGGTTTCTCTAATAGGTGGCCTAATGGGCAGGAGGTTCTGGTTATAGAGTGTGTGCTCTTGTCTGGATTTCTTCTAAAATCTTCCCAGTTGCCCTTTGCCGTATCGTATCTTAAGTTTTTTATATTATTGTTTTGCTTGTCCCCGTCTGCATGGCATACATGCATACCATCTGGCCTAGGACCAAAAAAGGACTCAGCAACCACAACATGAAGATTTTTGCTTACTCCATATCTGGCCCCTACCTCTCTTAGACAAACCTGACTATAACCCCTTGAGCCTAACGATCCATTCGTAATGCCCCTAGGACCTTTTAGCCTTCCAAAAGATGATACCTGATACCTGCCCTCGAACCCGACGACATCTTTCCAAATTTCTTTCATATATCTATGGTACCATACACTCAAAGCTGACAGCTGACGCATCCTTCGCTTTCTGTTCCTTCTAGTGCCATTTGCCTAATACGAATGTAGTAGATAGTCTTGATACCCTTTTTCCATGCGTAAATCTGTGCTTTGTTTACGTCACGAGTTGTGGCTGTGTCCTTAAAGAATAGCGTAAGAGACAGTCCTTGGTCTACGTGCTGGGTTGCAGCGGCATAGACATCAATAATTTTATCTGGGCCAATCTCATATGCATCCTCAAAGTATTCAAGATTGTCATTGGTTAGATATGGGGCAGGGTAGTAAACACGACCAAGCTTTCCTTCTTTACGAATCTCAACCTTAGAGGCAATGGGATGAATAGAGCTAGTACTATTATTGATATAGCTAATTGATCCAGTTGGCGGTACCGCCTGAAGATTCTGGTTATAAATACCGTGCTTCATTACAGACCTCTTTAGCTTTTCCCAATCTTCCTGTGTAGGAATATCAATACTTGAATCCCTAAAAAGTTTGGCAACCTTTTTAGTTAGCGGCTTCCATTCTTGCTCAGTATACTTGTCAAAAAATTCTCCAGAAGCATACTTTGAGTTTTCAAAATTATCAAATGGTGAACCAGTATCCTTTGCCATTTTGTTAGATGCTTTTAGTGCATGGAATAGGATGGTATAGAAATAAATGTTGGTAAAGTCAATTGACTCTTCGTCACCATAATGCATTTTTTCTTTACCAAAATAACCATGAAGATTCATCTGACCAAGACCGATGGCTCTGGACTTCTTGTTACCCTCGGCAACAGACATGACAGACTTAATATAACTAAGATCTGCAACAGAGGTTAGAGCTTTGATAGCAACTTCTACCGTCTTTCCAAAGTCTGGCGACTCCATTACCTTTGCAATATTTAAAGACCCAAGGTTGCAAGAAATGTCTTTACCAATCTTATCGTAGGATAAGTCTTCCTTATATGTTGTTGGGGTATTAACTTGAAGAATCTCCGAGCAAAGGTTTGACATGTTGATTCTACCTTGGATTGGGTTGGCGGCATTAGCCGTGTCTTCATAAACAATGTAAGGATACCCTGACTCAAACTGTAGCTCAGCGATAGTCTCAAAGAGTTGACGAGCCTTTATTTTCTTTTTCTTAATATCTGGATTGTCTACCATTTCCTGATA
>Ga0247834_1007597_pt1 | contig 11455 bp, 8 predicted proteins | sample LaCruzMarch2015__8_FD_187118 | JGI IMG/M metagenome (GOLD analysis project Ga0247834, IMG submission 187118) | Freshwater microbial communities from meromictic Lake La Cruz, Castile-La Mancha, Spain - LaCruzMarch2015_12m | ecosystem: Environmental > Aquatic > Freshwater > Lake | place: Spain... | reverse complement strand
CGGTAGTGTGGGGAGGCGTAGCAAGTGTAAATAATGTGAACCGATACACTTAGCTTGGGGCAAGATGCTTCATTTCGGTAGCCATAATCTTGACAACAAGGCTACATCTCCACACGCATTGCTGCCCTTCGAACAGCTTGACATACCACAGCTCGACATTTCCAACAACATGACGACCAGCTTTGACATTGATAGCAGCGACGATGATGAAGACTACGACAATAATTATTTGGACGAAGAAGAGAGTGTTAAGGAGTTTGCTTTAGCATCACGTACGTCAGATATCATGTCTAATTATCGTGATTATTTAGCCGACATTGATGCAGTTACGACCAAGAATCAAAGAGTATCTAGTGAATTGGCAACGATACGTGAAGACATTGAAATTGTGTTTCAAAACGAGCAGCAACACGACTATTGCATGAACAATCTTCGACAGCAGGGTGTGCAGCTTGACAGCTCATATGAGTTGTATTCGTTACCACCACCGCCATCACGACCAAGGCAGTTGTCATTACGTCAATACAAAAAGCGTCTAGCTGGTATTACATGTCTTGTTCTTTGTATCATGGGTCTTATCGCTACAATGCAATCAGGATATTCATTAATCAAAGAGCAGCAGAACCTTGCTGCTCGGGAGGAAGAGCTAGCCGAGGAACTGTTGGATGAGGCCAGGAAGCAAGAGCAAATGAAGAGGTCTTTTCTTATGGTGGACGAACAGCCGCCACCTAGGGATGACGAGGCACGACTATTTTCGAAACAGGATAAGTTTGATGTGTACGACCCAGCAACAGCGATGGCTGAAGAGAATAGTGAACACTCTGATGAGCTCAAGCAAACTGAGTGGACAGGAAATGATAAAATCACGAGTATCCCAACGATAACAAGCAATAATCAAGTGAAGACTCGAAAAGGTAATAGCATGAGCCTTGCTGTTGTCAAAGATGGAACGAAAGCAGAGAAAATGAATTTGATTTCGTCTGAGCAAGCTGCGAAGTCCGGCAAAAGTGGGAGCATGAACCTTACGAGGGCATCGACACATCTTCACGCTAAGACTGCGAAGACTGGAGAAGGTGAGGGTACAAACCTTACGTCGACAATGAGTCATCTTCAGTCCAAGACTGCGAAGACCAGCAAAGTTGAGAGTGCAAACGTTGTGACGACAATGAATAATTATCAGTCCAAGACTGAAAAAGTAGAGAGCATGAATGTTTCGAAGACTGGTAAAGGTGAAAGCATGAGCCTTTCTGTCGCCGGTGATGGAAATTACACAGAGAAGATTGTTATGCTTTCATCTGAGCAAGCTGCGAAGACAGGCAAAGGTGAGGGTACAAATCTTACCACAGCAACGAGTCATTATCAGTCGAAGAGTGGAAAAGGAGAGAGTCTGAACGTCACAAGTGGAAGCAAAACAGAGAAGATGTCCAGGACTTCGACTGTTCAAGGTTTACAGATTGGAATAGGTGAAAGCATGAGCATTGCAACGACGGTATCGATAAATATTACGACAACAACGAGTCGTGGTCAGTCGAAAACTGCGAAGACTTCTAAGACCAGCAAAGTTGAGGGTATCACGACGACAACGAGCAAAGGTGAAAGCATGAGCCTTTCGATGACAAGCCATCTTCAGTCAGAGTCCGGAGCATCGACAGCATATTCTGTTAGTATGACCAAGGAAAGCAAGGCAGCCAAGATGAACCAATCCTACTCGTCGGTAATGTCAGTGAGCAATTCCAAGACCAGTAAGGCTTCTCCCGGCACACTAAGGACCATAGTTGAAATAGCAGAGAGTAATGCTGACTTGTCGACGTTTGTCGCCACCTTAAAAGTTGCTGGCTTGATGGATACTCTCTCTGGAGAGGGTCCATTCACTGTCTTAGGTAAGCATCATGATGTAGCATTGGTCAAACTCAATTATCAGTTTTTGTTTACATCCTCTTTTGGATACTCTACTCCGTCAAACCTTGTACAGCCCCGACTAATGCTGCGTTTGCCGCTTTACCAATGAGCACGCTCGAATCTCTCTCTCTGCCCGAGAACCGTGAGATGATACAGACTTTTCTCCATTGTCACATCATTATTGGATCATATCCCATCTCTTTTCTAACGAGTACGGCTGTTAAGTATATTTCGCATCTTAATGGTGATCACATGACAATGCACGCGAATATGACTAGTTCAGGACTTTTGATCAATGATGAGCATATCATCCAGTCGAACATTCCAGCTAGTAATGGCTTCCTACATCTGCTTGACACAACAATTGATTTTGAACTCCCGTCTGTCAAAGATGCAAGAACCTATAGCCAAGAAGTACATCTCTATCTAGACATTGACAGTAAGTACAAACCAAAAGTCTATGAACGCTCAACAGGATGGACTGGACAAACATTCCCAGAGGCCGCTGTCTTTTGTGCATCACACTATCCCTCCGATGGAGTGCATATTGGTTTGCCATGTCCATATGAAGTCTATTGTCCTGAAGGAGCGAATAGCTTACCCTACGGTGGGTATTGGTTTGGCAAAGACGGGGATTCTACCTATGCTCCCATATTTGATTTTAAGGACAAGGTGAATCATGGTTGGATTGGATATGTCCAGCTTAGTCCAGGTCAATCATGTGTGGCATATCCGACATTAGTTCCAGAACCTACATTGGAACAGACTGGACATCTAATGTGTTGTAAGGAGACGAATACCCCCCTTGCTGATTTGATTGTCGCGTTGGACTTGATGAACACTTCTACGCTCACAATCAAACCTACATCCATGAAGCCGACTGACCCACCCACTTCCGAACTAACATCTGAGCCGACTGCCTCACTCACTCCTGAACCGACATATGTGCCGTCTTCTGCGTTACCCACTTTCTCTCCAACGTTATCTGACTCGCCCACCGAAGTAATGCCCACCTTATTACCCACTTTCATAGAAGAGTGATTTGATGATATGATGAATGAGAATGAAAAAAATGGCAAAACAAAAAGATGATGATGCATTGCAAGACAACTAGGATGTTAATTGATCATTATTTCGATAGAATGTAATTACTTTGATCGAGCGTAATAAAATGTGATAGAGTACAGTATCATTGATTATGTGCAATGTGTATAAAATTCAGTTTGCAATGTCCAAGTTTGATCATACAATATTAATATTAGCCTTAACTATCCATGCCATATATACGTAAAACCAAAGTCAAGGCAAAGTGTGATAGATAGTCTCTACCAACCCTTCATCAACCAACCAAAAAATCTCTCATCTGAAGGTAATCGCTTGTTGTAGAATGTAAGACATAATACTGGCAACGCCAACCCGATTATTCCCAACAATCCCGCGATAGTGAGTGCCATAAGTAATGGTATTCTTACTGATGATGTAGTATTCCGCTCCTGATCATCATCACCATCGACGACGACAGTCTGGCCTCCTTCTGTAACATCCTCCATCACCTTTCGACATGAGAAGGAATTGGCGGATAGGAACGCCCATGAATTAATATTATCATCTCCGACATCACTAATAGTGAATTCAATTACATTCCATTCATCCAAAAGGAGCGTTGTTTTTGCTGTTGCTGCACTATCATTATTATTATTATCATTGTAATAATATGGATGTAATTCCACTGTAAATCCATTTGCGGATACAATTTGTCCATCAAGTTTATAACTAATATAGTATTCTGAATTTGTTTTAGTGTTGATACTGTCCACACTAACTGGCAAGCTCACTCCGCTCTTGCTTACTCCACCATTATTGCCCTGCTTTGTCAATACTGGTATCATGGCTATATTCTCTCCATTTAATAGGACTGTGAATGCATCATTGCCATGTGAATATGAGGTCATGGCATCATATCCTCTATTGTCATCCATATATTCCTGTGATGCGAATACATAACCAAAATCAAGTTGTTTCCTGCTACTATTATTATCATTTTCATTATCATTGTCGTTAATAATGGAGCATTTGAATTCAAATCGTATACGACATATATTGTACTGTCCAACCTGCTCGTCGTTTGATCGATGCGCTGATGATGATGATGATGATGATAGGTGTTGGTCCAATATATCAATGTCCCAATATTTGGAGTCCACTTCGCCTGTATCTTCCTGACGTGCGTCGACCTCTGCTTCGTCCGTCGCTGTTGTTGTGCCATTTACACCAAAGATGGCCCCTCCAGTCCCTAACACAATCCCTCGTTCGGGCACTGGCTCGACATCATCAGTATTGCTTATCGTTGACGCAGCACTACTCTCTTCCTTTTCAAATAATGCATAACAAATGTGTGAATGACTAGTTTGATAATCATCTGACGATGTCGTCACATTGCGAATTAAGACTGATCCATCATCGATGAGGAAATGTTGTCGAATTAATGCATCGATTGGGACAGAGGTGAACGTTACTTGTTAATATATTTAGATCGTATTGTTGAGAAGTGGTAGCAAAGACGAGAGAACGTTGACGTGAGCGACGAAAGAAACAGAGAGGATACTCAAATAGAACGATTGTGCCGGTATCGATGATTATTTCACTCACATTCGGCCTCCGTACGGGGCAATGATGACAGGAGGAAGAAGCAAAGTATTGCTACGCAGGAATTGATGAAGAAGCCCATCGTGGTCTATTACAAAGAAGTAGTTGGGCACACAGGTAATGTCGTGGCGTGAAATCGTTCTTCGCGACCGATTCTTCTGATCTTTATCGAGGTGAGCCGCCGCCATTCGAATAGTAGTAACGGGGGTTTCTACTCACAAAACAGTCGTGGACTCTCTCAGCCTGAGTAAATAGAGGAGTCGTGCTGAAATCCTTCGAAAGACGGTTTCTTTTTTGTTCGACGAAATCAATGAACCTGAATATTTGAAGTCTCTACGTTGGGGATGGAACTCCCGAACAAGTCTCCTCTCAGTAGTAGTTCAGCTAGAAATAAATCATCGACGACAACATATTCCTGACAACATATTGCCGAAAGATGAAGGGAATACTTCGCCTCCTCCTGGTAGCTTCAGCAACAGGATTACTACTAACTACTAATAGCAGCTCTGAGTCGGGACTTGATATCATCACACATGAGGAGAATGACAGTGGTGGTGTGGGTGAAATCATCCACTGGAAATCAAAAGACGAAAAAACCTCCTCATCGGCAAATGATCATGAATTTGCAATAGTCCAAGATATCTTTCGTGACTTTGAGTTTACTCGATCACTTCGCGAGAGCGATCGTGAGCTCGCAAGTAACGATGTGTGTCTTCCAATCAAGGCAACATGCTCCTCTAGCAATACCCCCTGCTGTAAGGGTGGGTGTAACTCCAAGTCGATATGTTACTGTCAACCTCCTGGCGGACTATGCCTAAAGCCGGGTGAATCCGACAACTACTGCTGCTCTGGCAAGTGTGGGATGAATGGCCAGTGTGGGTGTATTGCAAAAGGTGCAAGCTGTGCCGCTGGTAATGAATTCTGTTGTGACGGTTTTACATGTGGGAGTAATGGAATATGTGTCGCCAAGGCAACAAGTTCAACTACTACGGACTTTCTTAGGGCAACCTGCTACCAGAAAGGTCGTGCATGCTCCAAAAAGGGTCAGAATGACAGTACATGCTGTTCGAATTGGTGTGGAACAAATGGGTTATGTAGGGCTCATAGTACACCGGCACCCACTCGTAAGAAAACTCCTGCACCCATACCAAAATCTGTTGTTGACTTTACTTCCAAGTCTGATAGTATTTCCAAGTCGGCTCCATGCAGCGACACCAGGAAGATTAAGCTTACGATTGACATTAAAACTGACAAGTTTGGTGCTGATGTTGGTTGGTCTGTCACGAACTATAAGACCAATAGCAACATTGCCAATGTCGCCGAAGGCACATATGGAGTATACGAAAGTGATCAAGTCGAGATATGTCTTTTACCTGGTCTGTACAAGTTTAAATTAACTGATAAGTTTGGTGATGGTGTATGCTGTCAACAGGGTGATGGACATGTGAAGCTCTACTTAAATTATCGCGAGGTAATGCATGTTAAGTCATATGGCAAGGTTATTGATCAAGTGTTGAATATTGGGTATGATCCCACGCCCCTGATGACTACACGTGACTATCAATATTTAGATGCACACAATAGACGTCGCTTTGCGTGGTATGTGGGTAATAATGTATCAGATGTACCATTGGTATGGTCGCCGGCACTTGCCGAGCATTCACGTGTATGGGCACAGAAGTTACTTCAGAACTGTACTAAAGCGACTACACCACATGAGGAGGGTGTGGGTGAGGGGGAGAATTTGGCTGAGAATTATGGCTTTGTTGTTGAGAATGGTAAACCATCATGGGGACAGCTGTACCCACCAGACAATATTGTTGGTCGGTGGGTGGAATTCGAAATTAATAGACCCTATCCTGGTAATGCACACTTGACACAAGCGTTATGGAGAGCATCCAAGTATTTAGGCTGTGGTGAGGCCTCGAAGTCATTGGGGAATAATAAAATGTGTCGCACACAGGTTTGTCGATACGCGAGGTACGTCAAAATGTCTCAGAAATAAAACATTGATTCGATGAAATGCTATACGATAGACTCTCATATATATGTTCTGCTTTTTTATATTTACTATTCAGGGCGGGGAATTGTGACATGTCAAGGTTTGAGGCAACAGAGGGAAAGAATTGGCTTGCACCCATGTTGGATGGATCATCAAGATGCGGTCCTGATGGTCCTCCAGAGGGTCTTTACTGATGATTGGTAAAAAGTAAGTGTGGATGAAGCTCGTTCGTCGTCTTCCGTCTATGTGATAGGAATCAATGTTGTGATTGCAAAACATTCATGATTTTGCATATGATGTACAAACATCATCGTTTGATGAGTATTTGCAGTAATATCCCAATCAAATACATATTGTTTCAAAACTTAAACTAACAGAACCTTGTAACAAAGATAATAAATTGTGGTTGAAGTTATCGTCAGTTCATTCTTCTCCGCCATCAAATCGTTCGTTTTTTTCGTCATCAAAAATTTGGTAGTTGTTAATTGTTGCGTATCTAAAATGCACCACTTATCAAGAGACTAGTCGAGACACGGTTGGGTGGTATCATCAACTCTGATCAGTGTACAAACTAAACTGTTTTCTGCGAGGGCAGAAGATTTTAAAAGTAGATGGGATTGTTACCAGACTCGTAGGTGAATATAAAACTACGGAAGAAAAGACTGATATGATAATTGCCATCAATATTAATTGTAAACTTCAGCAATCTGTTTGATAGTTGATTCGACGGTCTTGGTGATATTGTGATGAGAACCGAAGACTTGCTTGCTCGTGGCCAACAACTTCATCAGAAGTTCACTTGCCTCCGCCCCCTTGGATCTCTGTAGGAGAATGGCATAGTTTATACCCGCAATAATTGTGTATTCGTTTCTCTCACCTTTTTCAGAGACACGCAATGCATATAATTCTTGGTATCTCTTTAATGACTCCTCATATTTCCTGCCACCCTCAAATCGTGTCTTTGCCATCTCTATGTTGCTCTTTGAACATGCAATACCATCAACATCGCCGGTTACCTCGTTCACCTTCAGTTGATTATCAAAGTGAGCCACCGCCCTCCTTGCGCTCTCTTCAGTCCCCTCTGCAAGAGCAATATTACCGAGGGTGGCGTATACATTTGCTTTGAATTCGTAATAACGCATGGACAGCGGTGATACATCGTGTTTCATCCGATCAATCAAGGAAAGCAGTACATTTGCAGTAACACCGGCTTCTCTGTTTCGTGCCACTGTCGTTTTCCCGATCATTAAATTGAGTGCACGTAGCTTCAAATAAAGAGCCTCCACCTGTTTTTGTGTATCGTCAGGATACTGCCTTCGGACGAAAGACACAAACTCGGCTGCGATATCAATTCTAAGCTCTTTCTGGTAGACTTGACGGCAATTGGGGCAAACTTGCCACGGCTTGACAAATTCTTTCATACCAAGATTCATACTAATTGTCTGCTTACTCTTGGCGGCTGCGTAGTCAGCAAGGCAGGTGAGGTGGACAAATCCTGCCTCTGTGCCTCGACATGAACAATCGCGTCTCAATAGCTCACCATCGTCTTCATCTGGTTCCGCGTCAAGGCACAAGTAGCACACCGCTTCCTGTTCGCTGGAAGAAGGCGACGATTTGGCGTTCACATTGTTAGTTCTTGTCATGCTTCTTTCGGGGAGACCCCAGACGACAACAATGACGAAGAAATTTGATTGAGAGAGAGGATTTTGAAATTTGAATTCGTCTGAGCGGCGGGACGCTTCCCGGCAACTGAATAAAAAATGATTAATATCCTCCTCATCATCATAATCGCTGCGGTCGTCATAACGGACGGCGTGTACGCGTTCGGATCATTCGGTAAAAGCGCTGTGACGACGCTTACTCCCCCGCGAACAAAACAGGTTAACGATGGCAACGACGGAGCTAAAATAAGTACAGCGGTAGAAGAAGAATCGGAAGTCGAGTCAGCATCGTCATTATCGCAATGTTTGTCAGCGAAGAGGAGGACGACGACGAGACGAAAAGCGATACATCGGCTATTGATGCTTTCCACGACAGTTACGACTACAGCAACCACTGCTGCTTCTGCGGCCACCACCACATCATCGACGACGGCCACTTCGAGAGAAACGTATTGGCCATTGGGCAAGGTAGCCTTCTCCCTCTTGCCCTTATCTGGGACATACTCCCGTCGTGCGACGGTCATGGAAACGCTCATCCCAAATACACTTTGGACGTTCGATCAAATTCAAGGTGTGGTGAATGTCAACGTGCCAGTACGGATGGTGGTGATTAAACTCAGCAACGCTGCCGGAGGCGGCCTTTGGGTGCATAATCCATTAGCACCCACACCACAGCTACTGGCCTACATTCGACATTTAGAAACGCTACATGGTCCTGTACGACATGTCGTGTTGGGGACTGTGGCGTTAGAACATAAAGCAACATTCGGTCCTTTCGCCCAGTACTTTTCGAAGGCTACGGTATGGATACAACGTGGTCAATGGAGCTTCCCCGTCCAACTACCAATTGAATACTTGGGCGTGACACAAAGTAATGAATATTGTCGTATACTACCATCGTCGCAATATATACATGGTCAACGAGCACTCGATGAAGAAATACGATCATTGTCAAATGAACAGTGTGGACGTAATGCGCGGTATTGGGCCAAGAAGAATCCAAATCCACCAGAATGGACGACAGATATTGATTATGAAACATTGGACCCTATACACTTCAAGAGTGTAGGCGCCTACTCCGAAACTGCATTTTATCATATATCGACCAAAACGCTAATAGTTACTGACGCTGTTTGTAGTGTTACGGATACACCACCATTAATAATACAAGAAGATCCGCGTGCATTACTATATCATGCAAGAGATACAATAATGGAAACTGTAATTGATAATGAAGGTACACGACAAAAAGGTTGGAGACGTATGGTCCAATTTGGATTAGTATTCTTTCCATCCCAAATTGATGTAGTACCATTTGATCAAGCTATACAACAGGCACGAGTACTTGATAAGACCAATCCAACGATGAAAGTATTGGGCCAAGATGCCATCCCATTCGGCGGATCGATCTATCCATGGACATGGCGCCCTGACAATATTGACATGAACAACTTCAATGTCATTTCATATCAAGGTAAATTATTCTGTCCGCCAATTTTAACGAAATTAATATTAGATCGCGAACCCGACCGCACGATGGAATGGGTAGACCGTATAGTACAACGATTCGATTTCGATCATGTCATTCCAGGACATTTGAATAATTATGTCAAGGCCGATGGGAATGAATTTCGTATGTCATTTGATGTGCTGCTACGGGATAGTAATAATGACAGCGTAGCATCAGTATCTCAGCAGCAACGTGATGGCAAGAGTGACGAACGTAGTGCATATTATAATACGCAACAGCGTGTCCTGCCCGAAGATTTGGCATTATTACAGGAGGCATCGGATGTATTAACACAATTAGGCATTGTTGATCCTAGTCGGGTATGCGATTTAGAGTTGGCACGACAGGTTGGAAGATTTGCTACTATTGCGCCTAAATAATAATAAGAAAGAGTAACGATTTCAATGCCAAGGTGTCTTGTTATTGATCAGGAATTTGGATTGAAAAAATGTTAGTTTAGTGTTCTATCGTAAGTTACTATGACACCATATAAAAAGAACATTCATTTGACATATCTATTTGTGAGTCCGTTCACATTAGAAACCTTGTCTATTGATCACAACCAGCTCATCTCTCTTCATTGATGTTTCCATGATGAAACAATCAAACGTTGAACTTAAGCACAGCAGTAGAGACCGGGGATCTCATCTGGACGTCCCAAGCAGGTATGAATGGACGATCAAATACTCCTTGGCTAATCCTTGGCCTGATCACAGGCCTCATCCTCAGGTCACCGTTGTTTGGTGGAAGAAAGTTGGGTGGCAAACCAAGATCCACCTCGGGTGGCACTCCAAAAAGAAGTCGCCTTCTAATCACCAACAATGATGCATTCGCCTCAGCATTTTCGACGGCAGAGTCTTCATAATCGACTGGAAACTGAATCCTTCGGTTCATCATCAAAAGTAAAGGTCTGCTGTCATTTCGGACAAGAGCAGGTGGAGAGAGGTTATGAAACGATGGATCAGCCTCACTCGCGTTGGTTGGAGTGAAGTAACTTTCAATGCCCCACGTTTCAGCTGGAGGTTTGGGAGTAAGCTGTAGTGATTGTGGCAAACCATAGTCCTCAATACGATCGGAGGTATCATTAGGGGACGACATGATTTGAATCTATTGAGATGTGACGGGAATTTCCCTTGGAAGAGAACTGAAACCAGCGTAACACTTTTCATGTTGTCATTGCGGGATTGATCGGAGTAGAGCCTTGATTCAAAGCGATTCAAATGTTCAGGCTACAACCTAGATGTTATATGTGAACCCGCATGATTTGAAGCCAGTCTTTTTCGGAGTATGTAAGTAGCGACCTTTTTGCAGTTGAAAGTAACGAAGATAACCCACTCATTCATGAGGTACCACGCATGATTCCAGAAGTCTTGCATTCAACTTGTCCACTCACAGCCCCATCTTCCCCTTACGATAATTAGAAACAAGTACCTAAAGGTATGTAGAAGTCATGAGATCATTCTTTCTAATAGAAAAAGAAACCAAAACGCCACTCCTCCGACCTAAGAAGAAAAAGAAATCATAAGGTGGGGGATACGATAAAACGTTCCACATTTGCCAAGATTTGATTTAATGTACAATACTATTTTATCCAACTGCTTGTCCAAGATTAGAAGAAATGGGAATCATTCATGATAATCTAAAAATGACCGACAATCGTCGGCGCAATCACAATCAGCCGGAGCAACAGTCTCATATATTTTGTATCAGCTCGTCGTGAAGAGAAAGGGAAGTATG